>OGOQ01000423.1_pt1 | contig 44831 bp, 41 predicted proteins | sample 1552691 | NCBI WGS metagenome assembly OGOQ01 (sample SAMEA2580209, study PRJEB22360) | human gut metagenome | biome: human gut; feature: human-associated habitat; material: faeces | place: Denmark | collected 2008/2010
GGTTGGATGTTTTTCTGCTCTTTACTTTTTAGAATATTATCTCGAACTCGCGTTGATAGGTGGCAAAGACAATGTAGCAGGACTGTTCAACATCGCCGACTACAATCTCACGTCGTGGATAACCGACTATATGAGTGAAGCAAATGGACAGTACTACACCCAGCGCTGGTATATCTACCGTAGGGACAGAGGATCCGAAACCCTTGTGGAGTATAATCCACCGACGGACAACAACAGTATATTGAAAGGCGACCACTGGTATAGGATAAGTACCAAAGATCCCGACTTCTATCCAGACGGAAATCAGAGAGAATCCATTCTGCAAAACTCTGAGAACCATGCCGGATGGTCACGAGCCAAGGTGCAGCAGCTGAACAATCTGAATGACGGATATAACTATAATATAAGCTATAGGTTAAGCAGCTATATCATCAGTAAAAAGAAAAAGCAGAAGCAAAAGGCATTCGCTTATCACATCACGGTTACAAAAAGTTGGAACAGAGAAGAAACTGTCTATGAGGACGTGTTCGACTCCTATTCAATGGACTTAAACACCTTCAAGGCGCAACTGCAAGCACGTCTGTCGGAACTGAACGACAATGAAGAAGACTACACCTATTATATAGGTAGCGACACACGCAACTACTATCAGGCAACCGATGCAGCCAAGCTGAAAGGATGCGAGAGTGTAACCATCAGCGTGACATGCTCAGACGGTGTGACCTTGGGACAAGGAACAACGCAATACAAATGTAGCGAATGTGGCAAGTCGCTCAATGCACACAGCAAGGAATGCGCAATGAGAACAACCGTAATGGAAGGCAATTTGGATTTGTCGGAGTTTGACAAAATGCAGCAAGAAGCAGACAGTAAGGTGACAGTGTTGCAAGTGCAGATAGGTCAATTGGAAGCAGAAAACAAGGAGTTGCTTCGCAAGATAGCCAATTCCAGTGTAGAAGATGCTGCCGTCTATCGCCAACAATACAATGCCAACAAAGACCAGATTGACAAACTGAATGTGGAGTTGGCGACATGGCGACAAAAGCAGCAAGAAATAGCAAAAGCCAAGGAAGAAGCAAGCAAGGACAATGACGTGGCAACCGATGACTACTATCACATTCCAGCCATCATGAACGATTGCAAGACAGCCTATAACCTCACTTGGCAAGACAAAGGAGTGTGGAATGGCTACGTATATACACGTAAGGCAACCGTCCCAAACATCAACGGCATCGTTACCTTCAAAGCGACATTGTCGATAGCGAGAAAACCCAAGATTGTATTTGGTGTAAAGGTACACCATGCCATCATGCAGATAGCATGGGACTTGACATCGGAATACACCAATACCAGTGTGGTAGACGTGATGACGCTTGACAGAAGCAAGTCAGAGCAAGAAAAAGCCGACGAAGTAAACCGCCGAATATCCGAGATAGCAAGGGAATATCCATCGTGCAAGATAACCACCGAATATGCAAAGAGTGACCCGATGGAAGAGCAGACCAACAGCGATGTGAAACATCTGTTGTGGTCGAGTGACCGACTGGAGATAGCACGAGAAGTGGACAGCCGTATCACAAAGATTTACGCAGACTTGGTATCGCTGGAAAAGATGATGTACTATAAGCGGAGCATCATAGATGTACTAAAAAGTGCATTGCCAGAGATAGACGATAACATGGGACGCAGACAGACCATATTGGAAGAATGCTATGAGCGTTGGATCAATGGAGCCAGAGGCAGAAAGGAGGCAAGTGGATGAGGACGACTTTGATGATAGTAATGCTATTGACACTGTTACCCAATGCAGCAAGAGCCCAATGGGGCTTTGACGTGTCGAGTGTGGAAGCCTATATCAATGACCACAAGAAACAGCGTAGTCTGCTCTTGGCACGAAGTACATTGGAATACAGCAACCAATTACTGCACGACTATAGCCAGAAAGAGACAGGTGAATACAAGACACTGAATGTGGAATTGGACAAATACACCAGGGCGTTTGATGTGATAGACGTGATGTACCAGTCGTTGCGCACCGTGCTGAACGTAAAAAGCACCTACGAGAATGTGAGTGAACGGATTAGCGACTACAAGCGGTTATTAGAAGACTTCAACAGAAAAGTGGTGAAGCGCAAACATATAGCCCTTGCCGACACCATGCTATTATCCATCAATGCCAAAGCCATCAAGCAAATAGCAGCAGATGGAGAACAGCTATACAAGAGTGTGAACGATCTGGTGCTGTATGCTACAGGAGCTGCAGCTTGTTCCACCTCAGATTTGATAATGGTATTGGAAGCAGTCAACAATTCGTTGGACAATATCGAGAGGCATTTGAACAGAGCCTATATTGAGACTTGGCGGTATGTGCAGGTGCGCATGGGATATTGGAAAGAGAAAGTGTATCGGACAAAGACCAAGGCTGAGATATTGGATGATGCGTTTGGACGGTGGCGAAAGGCAGGGAAACTGGGTAAAGGAGAATAAATCCTTTTATAGTGGTAAGCCGAGCTAAGCCTCTTTAGGCCGACTAAGCCATAAGGAGCCAACAATGTGATTTGAGAGCGAGAAAAGGGAATAATAAAACAATAAACAGTTAGGACGGATGGGACAGACAAGGCAAATAAGAAGAATTACTGCTATTGTTGGAATTGGAGTTTTGGCTACCAATATAGCATACGCACAAGGCGTGACGTATAATCACGACCCAGCGAAGAAAAACCAGATAATGGTGATGGAGACAGGAGGAGGTTCGCTGACTCCAGAACTATACTACTGGACATTTCACAAGAACTACAAAAAGTCGGCAGCAAGAAAGAATAAGCTGACCTATCGTACAGTAGCAGGTTTGAACGCCTATAACCAAGTGGCATATGCGGAGAATATAGACTCCGCACTGACAAGTAGAGCTGCGATAGAAGCGTTGAATGTGGCAGACAGACAGATAGACTTGGCGTGGACAGCCGAAGGCAATAAGATAGAAGCGGCAATGGCAAGGTTCAAACAGAACATAGACCGTATAATGTTCGTTGGTGGCACAGTCAATGAAAAGCAACGCTGGACAGAGTATTACAATATGTACAACTGCGCCATCAATGCCACAAAAGATGCCTATATGCCCAATGCACAGCGAAAGAAAGAATACCTACGCATCTATGATGATGTGGTAAGGCAGAACGAAACACTGTTGCGCTACCTTGTTCGACTGCATAGTGCATCACGCACCAACACCTTGCTTACGGCAACACATGAAAGAACGTTGCATAAAGAAAGCATTGTGAGCGAGGCAAAGAGCAGATGGAACGAGGCAGTAAAAAGATAAATGTCTTTTATAGGGTAAACCATTTTGGGCCTTCTTGGGAGGACTAAGCCATTAGACAAACGATAAAACAAAATACAACATGGATAATAATATTCAGATTTTCAACAATGAGGAGTTAGGTACGATACGCATTATGGGAACACCTGATGCACCATTGTTCTGTTTGAGTGATGTGTGCAAGATGTTGGGATTGAAGTCTTGGCATGTGAAAGAACGGCTTGGAGATAACATCGTTTCAACCGAGGTTATCTCTGATAGCCTTGGAAGACAACGAGTTGTGAACTTCATTACAGAAGATGGACTGTATGATGTAATCCTTGACAGCAGAAAGCCGGAAGCAAAACGATTCCGCAAATGGGTAACCTCAGAAGTGTTGCCAACCATCCGCAAACATGGGGCGTATATGACCAAAGACACTTTGGAGCGAGCCATCACTGAGCCCGACTTTTTGATACAGTTGGCAACGACGTTGAAAGAGGAAAAGGCGAAGCGATTGGAAGCGGAACAGCAATGCGAGGCACAGAAACAAATCATCGGAGAAATGGAGAAGAAAGTGAGTTATCTGGACTTGATATTATCATCTACCAGTACCATGACCATCACCCAAATAGCGCAGGACTATGGTATGTCAGGACAACGAATGAACAAATTACTGCACGGACTACGCATCCAATACAAGGTTGGTGAGCAATGGATATTGTATGCCGAATATAAGGACAAATGTTATGTGAGCAGCGAGACCATCCATTTTATGACCAACGAAGGAGTGCTATGTACCACACTTAACACCAAGTGGACACAGAAAGGACGGCTGTTTCTCTATGACATACTGAAGAAAGAGGGCATCTTGCCCAAAATGGAATGGGCGAAAAAGGCAGCGAGGGACAAAAACGCCCCAAACGAGACAAGAAATTGCAACGATTTAGAGAAAAACGCATATGGCAGACAACAGTAATATTTTATCCGACTTCGGCATCAATCTCCTTGAAGAAGATATAGATGACGTGATATTCCAGACCAACGAGTTCCTGTGTGATGCCACATTCACTGGTTCACAGGGGCCATTTTGGTGGATTCTGCAAATGAGTATGGCATTGGCTGCACTGTTCTCAATCATCGTAGCGGCAGGTATGGCGTACAAGATGATGGTGAAGCACGAGCCATTGGATGTAATGAAACTCTTCAAACCATTGGTCATTTCAGTGATACTCTGTTGGTGGTATCCACCGGCAGATACAAACATGACAAATAGCGGCAGCAGTTGGTGCGTATTGGATTTCCTATCCTATATACCCAACTGTATCGGCAGTTACACTCATGACCTATACAGTTCGGAGGCGACACAAATCAGTGACAAGTTTGAAGAAGTGCAGCAGCTCGTCTATGTACGAGACACGATGTACACCCATATCCAAGCCCAGGCAGACGTGGCACACAAAGGAACTTCGGACCCCAACCTAATAGAAGCGGCAATGGAAAATGCAGGAGTGGACGAAGTGACGAACATGGAAACCGACGCATCCAAGCTATGGTTCACCTCACTGACAGCAGGAGCTGTGGTAGGTATCGACAAACTGGTGATGTTGATAGCATTGATAGTGTTCAGAATCGGTTGGTGGGCAACGATATACTGCCAACAAATCTTGCTCGGAATGCTCACGATTTTCGGACCGATACAATGGGCATTTTCCCTGCTTTCGAAATGGGAAGGAGCTTGGGCAAAATGGCTGACACGCTATCTGACCGTGCATTTCTACGGAGCCATGTTATACTTCGTCGGATTCTATGTATTGCTGTTGTTTGACATCGTTCTGTCCATACAAGTAGAGAACCTTACAGCCATCACAGCCAGTGAACAGACAATGGCAGCCTATCTACAAAATGCGTTCTTCTCAACAGGTTATCTAATGGCAGCAAGTATAGTGGCTTTAAAATGCCTGAACCTTGTTCCTGATTTGGCAGCTTGGATGATACCGGAAGGAGACACCGCATTTTCAACGCGAAATTTTGGTGAAGGCGTGGCTCAGCAGGCTAAGATGACGGCATCGGGAGCAATGAGCAGGATAATGTAAAAAACAACGACATAAAACAATAAAGAAAACGAATTATGGAAAATAACAAGATGACAGAGTTGGAACTGAAGATTGATAAGTGGCTTGAAAACGAGCAGTTTGTGGCATTTGCCAACGAACGAATGAACAACGTGCTGTTGAACAAACGACATCCCATTGATCCGATGTTTGAGGAGATGGACGAAGGGTTTGACGAGGAGGACGAGTATGTAGTACCGATGGTGGAATACCTGAGCAGCCGATTGCACAAAGCGAAGCTCTGCAAGAACAGACGCAAGCGTGAGAAGGAACTGTGGTGGGTTTGGTATGAGATTGCCATGCAGGGCATCTACATCAAGGTGTTCAACTGCTACTATGAGAATCTGGTGGAAGAACTGCGACTGGAGATTATGCCGATGCTGTACAGAGAGTATATGCAGTTGCAGAAGAAAAACAAGAAGTAAGCTATGGTAATCAAGAACTTAGAAAACAAAATCAAGTTGGTGGGCATTGTCTGTACCGCCTTCTTGATTGGTTGTATCATCATTAGCGTGTCGAGTGTATGGACAGCAAGATGTATGGTGACAGATGCCCAGCAGAAAGTGTATGTACTGGATGGCAATGTACCCATATTGGTGAACCGTACAACGATGGATGAGACCCTTGATGTGGAAGCCAAGAGTCATGTAGAGATGTTTCATCACTACTTCTTTACACTGGCACCTGACGACAAATACATCAAATACACGATGGAGAAAGCCATGTATCTGGTGGACGAGACTGGATTGGCGCAGTACAACACATTGAAAGAGAAAGGTTTCTATTCGAACATCTTAGGTACAAGTGCCGTGATTTCGATATTCTGTGACAGCATCAAGTTCAACAAGGAGAATATGGAGTTCACCTATTATGGACGTCAGCGCATTGAGCGACGCAGCAATATCCTGACACGAGAACTGGTGACAGCAGGACAATTGAAGCGAGTGCCGAGAACGGACAATAATCCACATGGACTATTGATAACAAACTGGAGAACGCTGTTGAATAAGGATATTGAGCAGAAGACAAAGAGTACGTATTAGACTAAGAAATGACATACGACAATGAACATCAAGCGAATGATATTCGGGGAGAAAATGCCCGACAAGGACGATCCGAAATATAAAGAGCGGTATGAGCGAGAAGTGAAGGCTGGACGTAAGTTTGCGGAGACGCTGCATATAGACAAGTTTGCAGCAAGCATACAGCGATTTGCAGACAGACACCGAACAGCCTTTCTGGTAATAGTGTTCGGATTTGTGGTAGGCAGTTTTGCATGGAACATCTATCGATTGGCAGTAGTGTACAATCACAAGCCCAATCAACGGACAGCGACAGAAATGCAAGACAGTCTCCTGAGAGAACGACACAAAGCGTTGGAACATCATAAAGAAAAGGTGGACAGGAAGTGTGAACAAGAAGTAGAACCCATAAACAGACAAGGCAATGAAGATAACAGAAAAGATAAACTTTAGACAACCGAAGTATATGCTTCCTGCCATACTCTACTTTCCATTGTTGGGAGCCTCGTATTTCATCTTTGACTTGTTCCATGCTGAAAAAGCCGAAGCGACGGACAAGAGTATGCAAACCACAGAATACTTGAACCCCGAACTGCCAGGAGCAAAGACAAAGGGAGACGGTATCGGAGGCAAGTATGAGAACATGACCAAGGCATGGGGGAAAATTGGCGATTACACCGCTGTGGACAACATCGAACGAGACACCCCAGAAGAAAACCAGGAACAATATGAATCAAAATATACAGAAAACGACATTGCTCTGCTTGATGAGCAAGAGAAAAACAAGGCACAAGCAGAAGCAGCCGATGCCAAAACGCGTGAGAAAGAAGCAATGGCGGAGCTGGAGAAGGCCCTCGCGGAAGCGCGATTGAGAGGACAGACAAGTACAGGTGGTAGTAATACGGAACATGGTGAGTCAGCAGCCATCAACGGAACGAATAATCCAAATGGAAGCAATCAAGCATCAGTGGAGCTTTCGGGGAAGATTTCAACCGACCCAAATGCCGTGAACAAACCATCGGATGAGGAAAAGCCAAGTGAGATGGTGAAAAAGGTGAGGACTACATCAGACTATTTCAATACCCTTGCCCAAAATGAGCAGGAGCCAAAGTTGATAAAGGCCATCATTGATGAGAACGTGAAGGCAACGGATGGATCGAGAGTGCGCTTGCGACTGTTGGATGATGTGGAAATCAATGAGCATGTAGTGAAACGAGGCTCTTTCCTATATGCCACAATGAGCGGTTTCGCGTCGCAGCGAGTAAAAGGCAGCATCAGCAGTATCATGGTAGATGACGAACTGGTGAAAGTCAGCTTGTCGCTATATGATACCGATGGATTGGAAGGACTGTATGTGCCGAGCAGTCAGTTCAGAGAGACAACCAAAGACGTGGCAAGTGGAGCTGTGAGTGGCAATATGAACATGAATACATCCGGTACAGGCAGCAGTTTCTTGCAATGGAGAATGCAAGCCATGCAGAATGCCTATCAGAAAACCAGCAATGCCATCGGCAAGGCTATCAAGAAGAATAAGGTGAAGCTGAAGTATGGGACATTCGTGTATATCATCAATTCAAAGGAAACCAAAAAGTAACAACACATGAATATGAAAATCATTCAGAGAATAGGTTTGGCAGTAGTCGGACTAATGGCGACAATGACCATGCAAGCGCAAGAGACGTATCAAGAGTTGGAACAGCTGACAGTCAATGAGGAAGTGACCACAGTTATCACGGCAAGTGAGCCGATACGTTTTGTAGACATTTCTACAGATAAGGTAGTGGGAGACCAGCCCATCAACAACACCATCAGGCTGAAGCCCAAGGAAGGCGGTCATGCAGACGGAGATGTGTTGGCGATTGTAACCATAGTAACAGAACGCTACCGTACACAATATGCTCTACTCTATACGACAAGGCTAAAGGAAGCTGTAACAGACAAGGAAATACGCAAGCAGGAGAAGACCGCCTATAACAACCCAGCAGTGAGTATGTCCACAGAAGACATGACACGCTATGCATGGAAAGTGTGGAACTCACCAGCAAAATTCAGAAATGTGGCAAGCAAGGCGCATCGAATGGTGATGCGCATGAATAACATATATGCAGTAGGCGATTACTTCTTCATTGACTTTTCCGTAGAGAACAAAACAAACATACGCTTTGACATCGATGAGATACGTGTGAAATTGGCAGACAAAAAACTGTCGAAAGCCACCAATGCACAAGTCGTAGAACTGACACCAGAATTGATGTTGCAAGGTAACAAAAGCTTCAAGTACGGCTACCGAAATGTCATAGTTCTGAAAAAGATGACCTTCCCCAACGACAAGGTGCTGACCATCGAAATGACTGAGAACCAGATAAGCGGACGCAACATCAGTGTGAGCATAGACTATGAAGATGTGCTGTCGGCAGACTCGTTTAATGCGGTAATGTTGGAGGAAGAATAATGAAAATGAAGAGCATAATGATGGCAGTGGCATTGATTGCCACTGCTTCAACGATAAAAGCGCAAACCAATAGCGACAGAATATCAGTAGGTGTTGGTGCGCTCTATGAGCGAGGATTGGATATGACCCTATCCTATGAGCATGAGACAAAATACCACAATGCGTGGGAGTATTTCGCCAATGGTTATATCAAATGGGATGAGTGCAAGTCTTGTGGCCACGTATGTCCTGACTCCTTTTGGAGAAACTATAGAAGCTATGGTTTCGGTATTGCCTATAAGCCATGCGTGACCAGAGGACGTAACCATCATGGCAACCTACGTATCGGAGCTTCTGGAGGAAGTGACACCAAGAATTTCTTGGGAGGCGCACATTTCGGTTATGAGCACAACTACACGCTGCGAGGAGGTTGGAAACTCTATTGGCAAGTGAAGAGTGATATAATGATAAAAGGTGAAGACCTATTCAGAACAGGTGTCGTATTAGGTGTGAAACTGCCAGTAAAGTAAGAAAGATGGTGAAACCAAAGAAAGACGAATGATGAAACGAAGATATACACATTATATAATAGGTGTGCTGATGGCAGTGCTATTGGTAGCCTGTGATGCACATCGTGATATCCCTGATACAGCAATGAAGCCCTGCCATATCCTGTGTACGGATGGCAATGTCATGTCGTATGCAGACTATGAGAAGTCGGGAAAACAAGCTATAGCCGTAGTATTCTATATCAACCAACGAGAAGATGTGGAAGGAAACGGTTATGCCGTTTATCTATGGGATATAGCTCCAGAATCCTTTGCAGATAGTATCGGTGTGGCACAAGGCACGTCAGCAGATTTGACAGCTTATGATGGAAACACCAATACCTTCGCCTTGTATGGTACGACTGATACCTTCTCCCCTTTGGCAGAGAAAGTTTTCGACATTTGGAGATACGGACAGAGTGCCTATATCCCGAGTGTGGCACAAATGCGACTGCTGTATGCTGCCAAGGCTGTTGTGAACCCCATCATCGAGAAATGCGGTGGAGACCCATTGCCGGATGAGACCAATGACTGTTGGTATTGGACATCGACAGAAGTGAAAGGACAACAGACAGCCAAGGCATGGCTCTACTCTTTAGGAAGTGGAGCCATGCAGGAAACGCCAAAGATACAGGCGCATAGAGCGAGACCGATAATTACGCTGAATGATTGAAAGGGAGGTTTATGGAAGAAAGTAAGGAGTTACAAGGGTTCTACAAGATATTCAGGGCGGTGATTTATATCTCCGTACTGATGGAGTTCTTTGAATATGCCATAGACCCAAGCCCGATGGGAAGCATTGTATGCGATTTGCATAGTCGTATCAAGCAGTGGATGATATACCAGGATGGGAATATGGCATATAGCAAGATTGCCACCTTTCTGTTGGTGTGTATCACTTGTGTAGGTACGAGAAACAAGAAGCATCTGGAGTTTGACGCAAGGAAACAGGTGCTTTATCCGTTGGTGAGTGGTGTAGGCTTCATTGTGTTATCCGTCTGGCTGTTTAATACACCAATGGAAATGCGAGTGTATATGTTCTCGCTGAACACCTTATTATATATGGCAGCATCCGTTATAGGTGTGGTGTTGGTGCATATAGCCTTGGACAACATCAGCAAGTTCCTGAAGGAAGGACTGTTGAAAGACCGTTTTAATTTCGAGAATGAGTCTTTTGAACAATGCAAGGACTTGCAGACCAATGACTACAGTGTGAATATCCCCATGCGCTACTATTATAAGGGTAAGTTTAGAAAGGGATGGGTAAACATTGTCAATCCCTTTAGAGGCACATGGGTGGTGGGAACGCCAGGCTCTGGTAAGACTTTCTCCATCATCGAACCATTCATCAGACAGCATAGCGAGAAAGGTTTTGCGGTCGTCTTGTACGACTATAAGTTTCCGACACTTGCGACGAAGCTGTATTACCATTATCTGAAGAACAAAAATGCCAAGGACAGCAAGATGCCAAAGGGCATGAAGTTCAATATGATCAACTTCGTGGACGTGGAATATTCAAGAAGAGTAAACCCTATCCAGTTGAAGTATATCAACAATTTGGCAGCAGCGAGTGAAACGGCAGAAACCTTGTTGGAGTCGCTGCAGAAAGGCAAGAAAGAAGGCGGTGGCGGTAGCGACCAGTTCTTTCAAACATCAGCAGTGAACTTCTTGGCGGCATGTATCTACTTCTTCTGTAACTGGGAGAAAGAACCATACGACAAGGACGGCAATATGTTGATAGCAGAGAAGGTGCAAGACAAACAAACGCTGCGTATGATACCCACAGGAAGGGTATTCGACAAGATGGGGAACGAAGTGGAACCTGCTTATTGGCTGGGCAAGTACAGCGATATGCCCCATATCCTTTCCTTCTTGAATGAAAGTTACCAGACCATCTTTGAGGTATTGGAAACAGATAACGAGGTGGCACCATTGCTCGGTCCGTTCCAGACGGCATTGAAAAATCGTGCAATGGAACAGTTGGAAGGTATGATAGGTACGCTACGTGTGTACACCTCCAGACTTGCCACAAAGGAAAGCTACTGGATATTCCATAAAGATGGAGATGACTTCGACCTGAAAGTCAGCGACCCCAAGAGCCCCAGTTATCTGCTGATAGCCAATGACCCCGAAATGGAAAGCATTATTGGAGCATTGAACGCCCTAATTCTCAATCGACTGGTAACGAGAGTGAACACCGGACAAGGCAAGAATATCCCGACAAGCATCATCGTAGATGAGTTGCCTACCTTGTATTTCCACAAGATAGACCGACTGATAGGCACGGCACGAAGCAACAAAGTGAGCGTGACGTTAGGTTTTCAGGAGCTTCCGCAGTTGGAAGCCGACTACGGGAAAGTTGGAATGCAGAAGATTATTACCACAGTGGGTAATGTGGTGAGTGGTTCGGCACGAAGTAAGGAAACCTTGGAGTGGTTATCCTCGGACATCTTCGGTAAAGTGGTGCAGCTGAAGAAAGGTGTGACCATTGACTGTGACAAAACAAGCATCAATCTCAATGAGAATATGGACAGTCTGGTGCCAGCCTCGAAAATCTCGGATATGCCGACAGGATGGATATGCGGACAGACAGCACGTGACTTTGTGAAAACCAAAACAGGACGCGGCGGCAGTATGAACATACAAGAGAGTGAGGAGTTTAAGACCAGTAAGTTCTACTGCAAGACAGATTTCAACATGGCAGACATCAAAAAAGAAGAAGATGGTTATGTGGCGTTACCCAAGTTCTACACATTCAAATCAAGAGACGAGCGAGAACGTATCTTATATAAGAATTTCGTGCAAGTTGGAGAGGATGTGAAGTCGATGATAAATACGATACAGAGGTATAAGGTGAAGTAAATGCAGTCTTTGTTATTGAGCCTTACTAAGCCTCTTTAGGCGGACTAAGCCAAGGGTGTGGAGATAACAGATGATAAGAGTAATGACATGAACAGGATAAGAAAAACGATAATGGTGGCGTTGATGATGTGCTTGTGCCTGGTGGTACAGGCACAGACCACAGTGCAGAGCCAGTCGGACTTGGGAATATTCCGTTTCCCTCTTTTTGAACGTGCGGTACGCTGTATCAAGTTCTATGAAGGTTGGCACGACATCAAGCGCAACTACCCCTATATAGGATGGGGACATTGTGTGCAACCACATGAGAACTTCAAGAAAAACCTGACATTGGAGCAGGCGGACTCGCTGCTACGCAGTGACCTGAGAACCTTTTGTGGAATGTTCCGCAAGTACGGCAAGGATTCGTTGTTATTAGCGGTACTTGCTTATAATGTGGGGCCGTATAAAGTGCTTGGAGATAGAAGAAAGTTCCGTAAAAGCCGATTGTTGCAGAAGATAGAGCGTGGGGAAAGGGATATAGAAAGGGAGTATTTGGACTTCTGTCGATGGAAAGGTAAGGTGATTGCTTCAATAAGGAGAAGACGGAATACGGAGCTTAGGCTGTTGTATGAACCTTGAATATTGTATGGTGCTGCTGCAGGTGCGGTAAACAGAAAAAAACGTTTGGGCTTGCGAAACTGTGCTGTCACTCGGAAAACATAAATAAGGTCTTGTTCCGACAATATAGTTAGGACAAGACCTTATTTATAGGTAGTAATAACCCGTAAAAACAAACATTTAATGGCAACAATAAAATTGAGATTCCGTCTGTCGTCAGTACCCGAGACAGAGGGAACGCTGTATTATCAGGTGATACACAAGCGAAAAGTGAAGTGGATAAGCACTGGGTATCATGTATACCCATGTGAATGGGACGAAAAGGCAGGCGAAGTGCAGATTCCACCAAACAGCGAACGAAAAGCAGAATTAGAAAAGATGCAGAGCCAAATAAATTGGGAGTTGAAGCAATGGGACAGCATTATCGTGGAAATGGGAAACCAGCATAAGAATGTCACTATAAATGAACTGTGCGATGCATTCAATAAAACCAAGACCCAAAAGACCGTCTTTATGTTTCTACAAGAACAGGTAACGAAGAAAGAGCAGATGAAACGGCAAGGGACAGCCATGACATACACTAATGCCTATCGGCGGTTCAAAGAGTTTCGTGAAGGCAAGGACTTGACCTTTGACGAACTCACTCCGGATATGATGGAGTGCTATGAAGCATGGCTCAAAGACAGAAGGTTGAAGCAGAACAGTATAAGCTGCTATCTGCGTACATTATGCACCTTATTATATAAGGCAACCGATGAAGGAGTGAGGATAGACAGCAATCTGTTCAGTCATGTGCGTCTGTCATACGTCAAAACCACTAAACGCGCCATCAGCGAAAAAGAGATGAGAGCCATAGCCACGCTGCAATTGCCCGAAGGTACGTCTATAGCCTTTGCCCGTGACGTGTTTATGTTCAGTTTCTATATGCGAGGAATGCCGTTCGTCGACATCGCCTATCTGCGGAAGAAGGACTTGAAAAATAAAATGTTGGCTTATAGCCGCAAGAAGACCAACCAATATCTGACGGTGGAATGGGTAAAAGAGGCGCAAGAAATAATCGACCGATACGCACAAATAAATTCCGCCAGTTCCTATCTTCTTCCTATTATTCAGCAAGATGACGGAACCGAACAAAAACAATATCATCGTATGTTGGAGAACATCAACTATAATTTGAAGAAGATAGGTGAAATGACAGGGTTGAAAATGCCACTCACCACATATACCACACGGCATACATGGGCAAGCATAGCGAGAGACATGGACATACCCATTCCAATAATCAGCGAGGGCATGGGGCATAACTCCATAAAGACAACGCAAGTGTATCTGAACTCCATTGATGTGTCGAAAATCAACGAGGCAAATAAGAAAATAATACGGAAAATAAGCAAAAAATAGCATGTTGCCTTCTTTTTACTGAATACAAATCCCAGTAAAAAGAAGGCAACATAACGATAAGAATAAGGACAGTCCTAATCATCGTTACCAATAATAACATATTTTTGTGTCGGGCTATTAGGAGAGTTTGGTTCTGTCATGCGGAGAGACTTGCCCAATAGTGGGTCTATAAGTTTTTTCTTCATCTTATACTTCTCCTTCAATTTAAGAAATTCACTAATTTCAGACAAGCTTCTCGGTTCAGAACAAAAGGCAAGGAGTAATTCTTCTTTACTTACTGCCTTTTCACCTATACTCCTTGCTTTCTCGTCTTCACTCCTTGCCAAGGAATCACCGCTCCTTGCTTTTTCCGTATTACTCCTTGCCAAATCACAGCCGATGATTTCAGTCTCATTGTGTTTTTCTGCAAGGACACGATAAATGCAAACAGTAAACTGGTTTCCATCTTTACTATCTATAAATTTGACATGGCTATCCTCTGACAATACTCGAGGAATGCCTGACCCCAATCCGCGATACGGCATTGTCTTGGCGCAGAAATTTGCCATGAGAGGATTTCGTGCAAAAGAATTGCCGAGCATCACCTCCTCTATGCTATGTCCACCCATGATGCAGCCAGGATTGATAATCTCCACACGGTCGTCAAACACAAGAAGACGAATTGCAGCAGTCTTTAGCAAATCGGCATGAACCAAAGCATTCTGTAGTAATTCCTCCAGTACCGTCTCTGGAATTTCCAATTTTCCCACAGAATTGAAAGATTGTCCACTTTGTGTCCGATGGAGACAGGACTTCAACCACATCATACCTTGTTCATACATTTCGGGGATAGTACCTTCAATGTCACGACTGTCACGATATTCGGTACCTGCAATATTATTACCATAAAACCAAACGGCTTTTATAACAAAAGTCGGTTTGAAGAGTTGGGGGTGTTGTCCAAAGAAGAGCAACCCTGCTGTAGTAAGTTTGCCATCTTCATCGGTTATATGCAAACTGCGAAGTAACCGCTCCTTGGGAAGATTGAAGTCAGCCATTGGCTTATGATACACATTGTCGAAGAAACGATCAAGTGCCAGTGTGTCAATATCTTTATCAGATGTTCCGTACACGCCCATTTCATCAGGATGAAATTCGCCTGACTCTTGGAACAAGGCAAGAATTTCACTGTTTTCCGTCACACGACGTTTGTCTGCTCCTTGCTTTACCCAAATCGTTCCAGACAAATCCTTATAAGGTTTATTCCTTCCACGGAGAATAGATGCAACAAGAATCAGTTTGCCATCCAAATCAACAACTTCAGTTCGAATGTATATCGTAGGACGTATATGTTCATTAGCAGTATTTCCCAATTCGCGAGAAACATTTTGTATGGTGTCATAATCAAGGCCAATGACATTTCCTGATTTATCTTCCACACCAAATAAAATCTCACCTCCTTCACAATTAGCAAAGGCTACCATTTCTTCAGCAATCTGCTTTTGTGTAGTAAACTGCCTTTTGAATTGCACATGGCTTGTTTCGCCACAGCGTATTTTGTCTTTTAATTCATCACGTGTCATAAGTCAGTCGTTTTGGTATGGCAAATCAAGTCGTGTATATCAACATTTAATACATTGGCAATATGTGCCAAAGTATACAAATCTGGTTGTGCATGATTATTGCACCATTTTGAAACGGTCGCAGGATCTTTCTCCAGCATTTTGGCAAGCCATTTTCCCATGATGCCTTTCTCCGCCAAAACCGCCTTTATACGATTCAATTCAGTCATATTTCCATTATAATTTGCGTTGGGCGCAAAGTTACAAAGAAATCATGAGAATAAAGAATATCTGATGTAAAAGATTTCCAACAAGTGACTAATTGAGGCTGTGTAAGATGAGTTAGTATAATTGGGATAAAAGAGTAATATGTCATTCTTCGCATAAAAGTAGCCAATGAAAACAAAGGGAAAATGACATTAGGAAATGTTTAACAAAAGAATGTCTCTCATCCGTATTTTGTACGTCAAAATACGGATGAACCGAATTGAGACTGAAAATCAAGGTGTTTTATGGTGCTGATATGGCAGGTTTATTAAACATTCCTACGGAAAATCGCAAAATGGCGGAAGATTTTCGGGAGAAGATGATAATAAATGCAAGAAAAAATGTACCTTTGCAGCACGTTCCGTATTTTGACGTACAAAATACGGATGAACGGATAGAGACACAAAGCCACTATGAGGTGAAAATGCGGCACAATCAGCACATTTGATTTGTAAAACATTGAATCCCATAACTGGACAAACATACACACAGATAGTATGGATTTATGAACAATGTTATTGTAAAATTGGCATCGTCATCTCAGGTGATGACAGCCAACAGTGACATAAAGTAGAGGAGAGGTTATGGAGCAGGATTGCACGGTTTCTCAGTCTACAGCCGACGAAATAAAGAGTTTTCAGACAACTGAAAGCAAAGGATTTCCAGAGGGCACACACGTTTCTGAGCCAGACGAATTGACTGGTTCAGCGATAAAGAAGTGTTCGCAGGTGAACAAGGAAACTGAGACTGAGAAAGAAAACGAATCCATTCCCGAAGTGGTTCCAAGTAATGACGATAAAGATAACTGCACGTCTTGGAGTTATCTTTTTGTACACAACCAAAAAGTAAAGTCGATAGAAGAACAGCTAAAGAAAGATGGAGTAACCCATTTTGTGCATAAGACAATAAAATATGTTCCCCGTCATAGGAACAGAGGCGGAATGCGCGAAGTGGAAGCCCCTTCGGTAAGTGGACTGATATTCTTGCAAGGTAACCCAGAAATATTACAGGACTACTTAGATAAAAACATAAAACCATACAAACTCTGTAAAAATTGTAGTACAGGAAAGGTTGCCACTATCCCTTGCAACCAAATGGAACCATTTATGCGTGTGGCAGAAACCGAGCCAGAGCGTCTCCGTTTCCTTCTTCGTCCTTTTGTTTATTATTCCAAGAACCGTACCCTACTTCGCATTGTTACTGGTGAATATGCCGGGATCGAAGGTTATGTAATCCGCATAGCCCGAGACCGCAAGCTTGTCATGGATGTCGGTGGAATGGCTGTAGCTCTATCTGGTGTACATGCCGAACGGTTCGAAGAAGTAAATAAGAACGAGGCAGACAAAAAAGAGCGCGAATTGTTCTACAAGCGCAACCTGCATGAGCGCAACGCCTTTATCGATCGATACTTTCATCAAGTGAAGACTGCCCAAGAGGTGTCGGCTCAAGTAGAAAATATAGAAATACTCCGTCTTCAAACTCTTGCAGATGTAAGAGACAAGAAATTGGATCTGAAAGATGCCTATGACACCTTCTATTTTATGATAGAAGAGATAGGCTACTACTATGCACCTTTCATCGACTATTTCAAAGACGAGCTTAGACCCATCTTTGAAGCTGGAAGAACTGTAAAGGAAGAGATAGAGAAAGTTATAAAGATATTCAAGGACAGCGACAAAGAACTGCATAATCGCTGCGAAACAGAATTTGAGGCGTTGCAAAACAACTACGGCTATCTGTTTGAATAGTTTTTATAAGTCATCGTAGAGAAGTAAAAATGGAAACCGATTTCTTCGCATATTCTCGTCGAAAAATAGAAAAAGACAAAGAAGAAGGTCACTTTGAGGCTGCTCACAATCGTGAGATGGCACTCCGTTGCTTTGTCAACTTCTTGGGTAAAGAGGAATTGTCATTAAACGAATTGACTCCAAAACTTATGGTAAAATTCGAGGAATGGTTGAATGCCAAAGGGCGTAAACAATCAACGACTCGACTCTATCTATATCAAATCAGTTCGGTATATAATATTGCAGTAAAAGAAGGAATTGTTCCAAAACTCAAATTACTGAAAGGCGTAAGAGTTGCTTTGCCAACCAAAAAAGGACGTGAATTGCTGTCAGTTGATGAATTACGTAGAATGCGTTATGCCGACCTGTCTGATTCCATACCACAAACTTTTGCCCGTGATATGTTCTTCTTTTGCATCTACGGCAGAGGCATCAGTTTTACAGATTTGGCAAACATCAAGAAAAACGACATCAAAGGATTCACATTAACATACATCTCACAAATACCAGGATTGCCACGTATAACCGTACAATGGGATGCAGCCATGCAGGAAATCGCAGACCGCTACCCCTCTGATTCAGAATTCTTATTCCCTTTCATCAAATCAACAGATATGCAAATGGCGGATTGCGAGGTGAAAAGGGTGCGACAGAATGTGATGAGAGCCTTTAAAAGAATTGCTACTCGTTGCAACCTATCTGTTGTTCCGTCAATGGGAATGGTAAAGGATATCTATCAGAGAGCTATAGATAGGGTTAGTGTGAGCCAGATAATATAAGATTGATAAAACTAAATAAAACAAAAAATATGCGTGATTTTAAAGACATTAAAGTCGCTGTAGCTGGTACAGGCTACGTGGGACTGAGCATAGCTACATTGCTATCTCAACATCATCATGTAACAGCGGTAGACGTAATTCCTGAAAAGGTGGAAAAACTAAACAATAAGATTTCACCAATTCAAGATGATTATATCGAAAAGTATTTGGCTGAAAAGCCATTGAACCTTGTAGCCACACTTGACGGCAAGTCAGCTTATGCGGATGCCGATTTTGTGGTTATAGCAGCACCTACCAATTATGACCCTGTAAAGAACTACTTCGACACTACTCATGTGGAAGAAGTGATTGACTTGGTGTTGGAGGTTAATCCTAATGCCATAATGGTCATCAAATCAACTATCCCAGTTGGCTATACACGCAACCTCTATTTGAAGTATGCACAGAAAGGAGTTAAGAAGTTCAATCTTCTTTTTTCTCCTGAGTTCCTTCGCGAGAGCAAGGCGCTTTACGATAACCTCTACCCAAGTCGTATCATCGTTGGTTATCCCAAGATTATCAACAAGCCAGAGTTTGAGGCTGAGAATAAGGCTATCGAATCGGTAACTGATGTTAACATGTTGATTGAAGCAGCTAAGACTTTTGCTGCACTTTTGCAAGAAGGCGCCATTAAGGAAAACATCGACACCCTCTTTATGGGCATGAAGGAAGCCGAGGCAGTAAAACTCTTCGCTAATACTTACCTTGCACTTCGTGTTAGCTATTTCAATGAGCTCGACACTTATGCAGAAGTGAAAGGTCTTGACTCAAAAGCCATTATTGAAGGTGTAGGTCTTGACCCACGTATTGGTACCCACTACAATAACCCTTCATTCGGTTACGGTGGCTACTGCTTGCCGAAAGATACCAAGCAGCTTCTCGCAAACTATCAGGATGTACCTCAGAATATGATGTCTGCCATTGTTGAGTCAAACCGCACGCGCAAGGATTACATCGCTGATGCTGTATTGCGTAAGGCAGGATGGTATGACTATTCAAGTAATAATCAATACGGAGCAGAACCAAACAATTGTGTAATCGGTGTATACCGCTTGACGATGAAGTCAAATAGTGACAACTTCCGTCAGTCTGCCATTCAGGGTATAATGAAGCGCATCAAGGCAAAGGGTGCTGAAATCATCATTTATGAACCTACACTTGAAGATGGTACAACATTCTTTGGAAGTAAGGTTGTAAACAATCTCAATACGTTTAAAGCAGAGAGCAAAGCTATTATAGCCAATCGCTTTGATGATTGTTTGAAGGACGTGGAAGCTAAGGTATATACACGTGATATTTTTAGAAGAGATTAATAATAAAAATAAAACTATGAGCATTTTCGCAGGTAAAACCCTTATGATTACTGGAGGAACAGGTTCCTTTGGTAATGCAGTTTTGAATCGTTTTCTTCGTACTGACATCGGCGAGATTCGCATTTTCTCACGTGATGAGAAGAAGCAGGATGACATGCGCCATGAATATCAAGCAAAGTACCCTGATGTAGCAAATAAGATAAAGTTCTTCATCGGAGATGTTCGTGATTTACAATCATGCCGCAACGCTATGCCGGGTGTTGATTATATATTCCATGCTGCAGCATTGAAGCAGGTTCCTTCATGTGAGTTCTTCCCAATGGAGGCTGTTAAGACCAATGTAATTGGTACTGACAATGTGCTTACTGCTGCTATTGAATTTGGAGTGGGTGCTGTTATTTGTCTCTCAACAGACAAGGCTGCTTACCCTATTAACGCTATGGGTATCACTAAGGCGATTGAGGAAAAGATTGCTGTGGCAAAGAGTCGTTATTCTGGCAAGACAAAGATTTGCTGCACACGCTACGGTAACGTAATGTGCTCACGTGGTTCAGTAATTCCTTTGTGGATAGATCAGATTCGCAATGGCAATCCTATCACATTGACCGAGCCAAAGATGACACGTTTTATCATGTCATTGGAGGAGGCCGTAGATCTCGTTCTCTTTGCTTTCGAGCATGGCCAAAACGGCGATATTCTTGTACAGAAGGCTCCTGCATGTACTATCCAGACCCAAGCAGAGGCTGTTTGTGAACTCTTCGGTGGTAAGAAAGAAGATATTAAGGTTATCGGCATTCGTCATGGTGAGAAGATGTACGAGACATTGCTCACCAAGGAAGAGTGTGCCAAGGCAGAGGATATGGGCAACTTCTATCGCGTGCCTGCTGACAACCGTGGTTTGAACTACGACAAGTTCTTCAAGGAAGGAGATACCAAGCGTGCTGAAATCGAAGAGTTTAACTCAGACAACACCTATCGTTTGAACCTTGAGGAAACAAAGGCAAAGATTGGAGCCTTGGAGTACATTAAGAAAGAGTTGAGTGGCGAGGGCAACTTCGTGCAGTAAATAAAACCACTATGAAGATTTTAGTAACTGGAGCCAAAGGTTTTGTCGGCAAAAACCTTTGCGCTCAACTCAATAATATAAAAGACGGTAAGGCTCGCTGCTACGGAGACCTACAGATAGAGTATGTCTTCGAATACGACCTCGATTCTACTCCCGAGCAGCTTGACCAGTGGTGCAAGGAATGTGACTTCGTATTCAACCTTGCCGGCGTAAACCGCCCCAAGGACAATGACGAGTTTATGAAGGGTAACTTCGGTTTCGCTTCTACCTTGCTCGACACCCTTAAGGCTCATGGTAACAACTGCCCCGTTATGCTTTCAAGTTCACAGCAAGCGTCCTTGACAGGACGTTTCGGCAACAGCGAGTATGGCAGAAGCAAGAAAGCAGGTGAGGATTTGTTCCTTGAATATGGCAAGGAGACTGGAGCCAAAGTATTGGTATATCGTTTCCCCAACCTCTATGGTAAATGGTGCCGTCCTAACTATAACAGTGCTGTAGCCACATTCTGCAATAATATAGCCAACGACCTCCCCATTACTGTCAACGATCCAAGTGTAGAACTCGAATTACTCTACATCGATGATCTCGTTGACGAAATGATTAACGCATTAAAGGGTGAGGAACATCATTGCGAGTTTGAGGGACTTGAAGTACTTCCTTCAACAGAAGGTAAGTACTGCTATTGTTCTATCACTCACAAGGCTACTCTTGGTGAAATAGTGGACTTGCTCCATAAGTTTGCCGACATGCCAAAGACCTTGATGATACCCGAAATTCCTGCCGACTCATTTGCCAAGCGCCTTTATAGCACATTTCTTAGCTATCTGCCCAAGGATAAGGCGATATTCGACCTGAAGATGAATGTAGACCCACGTGGATCGTTTACAGAATTGGTTCACACCCTTAACTGTGGTCAGGTAAGCATCAATATCTCTAAGCCGGGCATCACTAAAGGTGAGCATTGGCACAACACCAAGTGGGAACAGTTTATCGTTGTTGCTGGTCATGGACTTATCCAGCTCCGCAAGGAAGGCACAGACGAAGTGTTGAACTATGAAGTTAGTGGTGACAAAATTCAATCCGTCATCATGCTTCCAGGTTACACCCACAACATCATCAACCTCTCCGACACAGAAGATTTAGTTACAGTAATGTATTGCAACGAAATCTTTGACCCCAATAAGCCAGATACATACTTTGATAAGGTAGAACAGAAATAAAGATAAGGAACATGGAAAAGCAACCCAAATTCGATTATTCAGATATAAAGTTTAAGGATAATGGCAAATTAAAGCTCATTATCGTTGTCGGCACACGCCCCGAGATTATCCGTCTCGCCGCCGTTATCAACAAGTGCCGTCAGTATTTTGATGTCATTCTCGCCCACACTGGCCAGAACTACGACTACAACCTCAACGGCATCTTCTTCAAGGACTTGAAGTTAGCTGAGCCGGAGGTATACATGGATGCTGTAGGTGATGACCTTGGTGCCACATGCGGCAATATCATCAATTGTTCATACAAGCTCTTTGCCCAGACAAATCCCGACGGAGTATTGGTGTTAGGCGATACCAACTCATGTCTTAGCGTTATTGGAGCCAAGCGTCTCCATATCCCTATTTTCCACATGGAGGCAGGCAACCGTTGCAAAGACGAGTGTCTCCCAGAAGAGACGAACCGTCGTATTGTAGACATCATCAGTGATGTAAACATGGCATACTCAGAGCACGCCCGTCGCTACCTTGCAGACTGTGGCTTGCCTAAGGAGCGTACTTATGTTACTGGCTCACCTATGGCAGAAGTTCTCCACAACAACCTCTCTGAGATTGAGGCAAGCGATGTTCATCAGCGTCTTGGTTTGGAGAAGGGCAAGTATATCCTCCTTTCTGCTCACCGTGAGGAGAACATAGACACAGAGAAGAACTTCCTCTCTCTCTTCAATGCCATCAACCACATGGCAGAGAAATACAATATGCCTATCCTCTATAGCTGTCATCCACGCTCACGCAACCGTCTTGCAGCATCTGGTTTCCAACTTGATAAGCGTGTCATACAGCATGAGCCTCTTGGCTTCCACGACTACAACTGCCTTCAGATGAATGCTTTTGCTGTTGTATCTGATTCTGGTACACTCCCGGAGGAAAGTAGTTTCTTTACCAGCGTAGGTCATCCTTTCCCTGCTATCTGTATCCGTACATCCACAGAGCGTCCAGAGGCTATTGACAAGGGGGACTTTATTATTGCAGGTATTGACGAGAAGTCTTTGCTACAGGCTGTAGATACAGCCGTTGAACTTTGCAGTGACGGTCAGCATGGTATTCCAGTGCCTGACTATGTGGACGAGAATGTCTCAACCAAGGTAGTTAAAATAGTACAGAGCTACGTGGGTATTGTCAATAAAATGGTTTGGCGTAAGTTCTAAATTGACTATGTCCAATAATATATTTATTTGACTATTTTAAATAAAGAAAATGTTCTCGCCACAAAAGGGCTATAATTTCAATAAGGTAAGTTGTTGTACAGGTAGTTCGCTATAGAACGTGGTTCGACACCACCAACAACTACAAAGAAAATAGTTTATATGAGGAATATATTAACGCAGGGATTTTGTAAACATATCAGGGCTAAACTGTGCCTCCAATTACTGTGTTACATCATACCAACTTTGATGGGAGTTATTCTATCGTCTACACAGTGTAAAGCGTGGATATTAAGTATTGCTCCAAAGAGGTATGCTACGATGTTTACACACGGATTGATACAATTTTTGATAATATTTTTAGGCACTGTCATAGTTCCATGCATTATATATATATTTATAGAGTATCTTGATTTTAGAAGGAGAAAAACAGGATATGAAATTCTACTCTGTTTAATTACTAATATAGACAACGTGGTGAAAGAAAAGAGAGCACGTTTCCGAAAGATACGAGAGAATGGATATAAATCTGACCAAACGATATTTCGGAGTATAACAAAACCGACTGAACAAATAGAGCATCTTTGCCAAGCAGCTTGTTTTATAATGCGTTTATGGACAAATGATGGTGATGTTAAATCCGCTGTCTTTTACTGTAAAAATAATAAAATAGAGAATATATTGGCTATATGCGGAGAAGATAAAATAAAAGCCAGTGTTTCAGAATTAAACGAAAAGTCTTTAGCGAAGAAGGCTCTTCAAGATACAGAATCTCAAATAGTTGAATGTATTAAAAATGAAGAACTATTTATAAAGCCTCACGGATGTAAAGCCCAATCTGCATTTGTAGTACCAGTCTATGATGGAAGTGAAGCTGTTTTTGTGATATGTTTTACCTCTCCAAATAAACAGTGCTTTAAAATAAGAGAGAAGAAAAGATACGAAGCTGTTATTGATGAAATATCAAGTCGTTTGATGTTAGAGTGGCATTTATTTGAATTATTAAAACAGGGAAGTCATGCTAAATAAAAAAAAGAAAAATTTTACAATGAATAGAACAAAGGTTCTTTGTTCTAAGACAAGACAGGTTAAAGTTGGGAATGATGCTACACCAAAATATGCTGTTAGCAAAAAGTGGAAAGCCATATATGTAGGTGAAGACCAACTAAACGCTCGATTTTTAGAAGTAAAAAAATCCATGTCTGATTTAAGAAGTGTTTTAGGCGAATTCTAACGTTGTAATAAATAGCTTGCGCAATATATGGTAAGCCATTGTTCCAATGATTTAGAAACATGTGAACTAAATATATTTATGTGAATTATGTTTACCTTGTGATACATACTAAAAATCTCACAAAGACAAATTATTAAATTAGATATCATGGTTCACGTCATATTTAACTAATAAATTTAGCATTATAAATAATGAATTCTTCCACACGAGTTATTGTAAATACAACAGCTCAGTATGCGAAAACTTTTGTGAATATTATACTCACTCTGTTTTCCGCTCGTTTGATATTAGAGGCTCTTGGTGTTACTGACTTTGGCCTATATTCCTTACTGGCAGGTGTTACATCGATGCTGGCATTTGCGACCAATGCTTTAGCATCTACCACCCAACGTTTTCTTTCATATCATCAAGGCAAGTCGGGTATAGAACAGCAGAAAGATATCTTTGCCAATAGCTTTTATATTCAGTTGTCATTAGGCTTGTTGACTTTGGTTGTCTTGCTCGCATTGACTCCGTTTTTGTTTGATGGAATATTAAATGTACCTACAGAAAGAGTTGAAGCTGCTCAGTGGACATATGTAATAGTTGCAATAATATTATTTGTAACGTTTCTATGTACCCCTTATCGTGCCATCTTAATATCTCACGAGAATATAGTATATATCACTATTATAGATATTATTGATGGAATATTGAAAGTAGTTCTTGCAGTTGCACTATTCCATATCAGCTATGACAGGCTGATTGGCTATGCACTTTTCTTGTTGTCAATACAAGTTTTCAATCTGATGTCGATTGCTATTTATGCGATAAAAAAATATGAAGAGAGTTCTATTCCTTCGGCAAGGCGCATACACAAGAAATACATAAAAGATATATCGTCTTATGCTGGATGGAACATATATAGCGTTGGGTGTGTTATGGGGCGGACACAGGGTATTGCCATACTGATAAATCACTTTTTCGGAGCAGCGGTAAATGCGGCGTATGGTTTGGGATTTCAAATAGCAGGTTACGTAAACTTTATGTCAGAATCGCTAATGAATGCTATTCGCCCACAAATTGTGAGGGCAGAGGGCGAAGGAAATAGAGAACGGATGTTGTGGCTTTCGGAAATAGCAAGTAAGTTTAGTTTTTACCTTTTATCATGTTTAGCAATTCCTTGTATTTTTGAAATGGAAACGTTGCTCACCTTATGGCTTGGAAAAGTACCAGAATATGCCGTACTTTTCTGTAGAATGGTATTGATTGCAAGTATTGTTGATTCTCTTACATGTGGATTGGGTATGGCAAATCAAGCCATTGGAAACATAAAGCAATACTCTTTGGCTGTTAATTCTGTAAAACTTTTAACTTTACCAGCAACACTTATATGTATAAAAGTCGGATTTCCTATTTTAGGGATTGCTGTATGCTATGTGTCTTTTGAGTTTCTGTGTGCAATGATAAGATTACCATTTGTTAAAAAAAATGGTGGATTAGATGTTGTAAGATTCGTAAAAAATGTATTTGCAAAAGATGTTATACCATTCTCTGTATTTGTTATTATTACAGCAGTTTTGGCTACATACTTAAATTTTGCATTTAGTTTCATTCTTACATTTGCAATAGCAATACCGATTTATATTGTAACTATTTATTTATTTGGAATAACAGAAGTTGAGAGAGAAATCATAAATAGCATTTTAATAAAAGTAATAAAGAAGAAATGAATAAATTAAGAAATATTGCGAAAGAGATTTTCTTTTCTTGTTTAACAAGAAAACAGATTATTAATTATGTCTACACAAAGACTACTGGAAAAAAAATGAATTGGAAACATCCAGTAGACTTTAATGAGAAAATAAACTGGCTGAAACTGTATTCTGACACCAGTCTATGGACTCTTTGTGCTGATAAATACAAAGTACGGGATTTTGTAAAACAAAAAGGATATGAAGAATTATTAGTTCCTTTGCTTGGCAAATGGGAAAGGGCTGAGGAAATTGATTTTGACAAATTACCAAATGGATTTGTATTAAAAACAAATCACGGTTCAGGTGATGTAATTGTAGTGAAAGACAAAAACAAAATCAATATTGATAATGTAAGGAAGATTTTAAACCAAAATCTTAAAACACCATACGGAAAGTATCAAGGAGAAAGTCATTATCTTGGTATTCCTCCATGCATAATAGCCGAACCATTGTTGATTCAAAATTCAACTGTTTCTTGTTCTATTATAGATTATAAAATAATATGTTTTGATGGTAAGCCTTATTGCACTCTTTGCTTCTTTAATCGTAAAGATGGTCATTATGATTTTGAACTTCATGATCTTAATTGGCAATATCATCCTGAATGTTTGGTATTTAATGAGCATAGTCGAGATGGTAAAGGTGTTATAGAGAAGCCACAGTCGTATGATCTAATGTTAAAGGCTGCTTCTGATTTGTCAAAAGGATTTCCGCAAGTTAGAGTGGACTTCTATGAAATTGAAGGTAAACCACTATTAAGTGAGCTGACATTTACTACGACAGGTGGATGTATAAAGTATTTAACAGATGATTTTTTAAAAGAATTAGGTGAACAAATAAAATTGAAATGATGACAAGAGATGTATATATTGACTTTCTAAGATTCTTTGGACTGTCCTTAATTATACTTGTACATATTAATCCCCCAGTAAATATTGCACAAATTAGATGTTTTGACGTTCCTTTGATGTTATTTGTTTCCGGACTTACTGCATCTGCAAGTAATTCTTGTGAATATGGTAAATTCATAGTTAAAAGAACAAAAAGGTTAATTTTGCCAGTTTGGATTTTTTTGGCAGTGTATCTTCCTACATTATATTTTCTGCAATTTAAATTTCTTCCTGAACAATATTTAACAGGTGAAATGATTGTTAGATCTTTTCTCCTTTTGGATAATAGCATTGGATATGTTTGGATAATCAGAATATTCTTAATTGTTATGCTGGCAACTCCTTTCATACTGAAACTCAATAATAGAATTGAAAATATTCGCTTATTTGTGTTTGTCATTGTTACTACTGTCTTTGTATTAGAAGGGATTCATTTAATTGGTGTACAATGCGATAAAGAAAGTGTAGCATCATTCGTCCTAGTGGATATCATTCAATATGGTATAGCATATTCTATTCCATTTATGTTAGGTGTAAGATGTAGGAATGCAGAGAAGATGGAACAATATAAACTTTTGGTGTTTGTTATAGTCGTTTTTGTTGTCAGCCTTGTTTATTATACCTTTAGTTATGGACTTCCGATAAGGATCACTCCCAATTTTAAGACTCCTCCTCACTCTTATTATATCATTTATGGCTGTTTTGTATCCGTTATACTGTGGCAAATGAAAACGAAGATTTCGAAATGGCTTACTAATAAATATTTTATCTTGTTGGGGCAAAACACCATCTGGATCTATCTGTGGCATATGCCTTTTGCCTTGGTGTCAAATAGATTAAGTGATTTTTGGGTAGTACGTTATATATTCGTTTATGGAACTGCAATATTAATATTTATGATACAGCGTAGTATTGTGAACAAGATAAATTCTGATTTTGCAAGAAAATATCTGTTGGGATAAATACAAAATCCTTTATAGAACTTATTTATGATTAATTTTTCGATTATAATTCCACATAAGAATATACCTTCTTTGTTGGAACGTTGTATTCTGTCCATACCTCAAAGAGGTGACGTGCAAATAATAGTTGTAGACGACAATAGCAATGAAGAAAACATTGTTAAGTTGCAGTCTTTTGAACGTAGGAGTAAACAAAGCAACTTGTCCGTTTTTTATTTGGATGAGTCCCAAGCAAAAGGAGCAGGTCATGCCAGAAATGTGGGGCTTGAATATGCTACGGGAAAATGGGTGGTATTTGCAGATTCTGATGACACTTTTGAGAAAGAAGCTTTGGATGCAGCCTTTGACAAGTATATTGACAGTGATGCTGATATTGTTTATTTTGGCATAAAATGCCTTGATGCAGAAACTAAGGATCAGAGGAATAATGCCAAACAAGCATACTTGGAGCACTTACATTCAGTGAAAGATGCTGAAAATAGATGTCGATATCAAATAAAAGTGCCATGGGGAAAATTTGTCAAACGAGACCTTGTGGTGAAAGGAAATATCAAATTTGATGAAACCAAGGTTGGAAATGACGCATGGTTCTCCCTGCAGGTTGGTTATTGGGCAAAAAATGTAGAAATAGACTATACTCCAATATACGATTGGATGATTAGAAATGGATCTATCACGTCAAATAAGGGACAAGATGCTATACTAACTCACATAAAATTATTAAGCAGACTTAATAATTTTAAAGAAGCCCACAATTTGGAAAAGTATAGGTCTAACATATTTGCTTTCATACCGATGTTGGTTAGGGCTAATGTTCCAATATATAGCGCAGTTGGTATATGCATAAAGAACACTTCAACTAAGTATATATTGAAAGATATTATAAACGTTATAAAAATGAATTTTTCCAAATGATTTCTTCCTGCACAGCTTCTGTATTATTGGTTCTCGCTTTTGGAATAAGCTATTGTTTTTTGAAACGTTATCTTATTACCTCAAAATTCTATTTTGTACTATTGTTTCTTATGGGAGCAGCGGGTATCGTTTTGCCTCTGGATAAATATGTAAAATACTATTCCACAAGTTATAATGCGATATACATTATATTATTTTCAATTTTGGTTGTAATGACATTGATTCCTTGGTTGAGGTTTGATAATGCGTTTCGTAATTGGGGAGTGATATGTGTACGCAACAAATCCGTTAGAACATTAAAAACTGTATTTGTTATAAACATTTTATTAGGAGCCTACGCCATTATATACTCTTTGCCATACGCTCTGATGGCTCTATCAATGAGCGCAGACGATGTTAGACTATTTATTGCAGATGATTCGTTTTATCCTAAAAGTATTCTAACAACAATATGTGTTGGTATTGGTTATCTTACCCCCATACAAATACTGCTATTCTATATATCTTTACTCCATCCTAATTTAAGAAAATATTCAATACTATTATTTGTAACATCATTATCCTATTTGATTACAATGTTGCCGTATGCAGCAAGAGATGGATTTATCTTTGTTCCACTTACTTATTATTTCATGTATAAGGTGTTTTCACCATCAATACCTGTAATACTAAAGCATAAAATAAGGAAATACGCTTTAGTACTTGGTGGAGCTATCGTATTCGGAGTTTTATTCATTTCGTATCAAAGGTTCTATTTGAATGCAAAATCAGGGTTTAGTTCTTTCGATAGTATGATTTATGGAACGTGGGGATATTTTTTTCAACAACCATTCGTATTTGAACAGACGTTATCTTATGATGTGTCAGATCTTGGATTTGGCAGACGTTTTGAATTGCTCAATAATTTGTTTAGCATTCCTAAGCATAGTTATTCGTTAGATTCGTTGACGACATCTTTTGGGACAATGTACTCGGAATTTTTCAATTGTTATGGATGGAGTAGTTTGATAGGCTTCTCTCTTTTTTATTATGTGTCATTCTCAGCTCTTTTGGGATGTCATATTCAGAGAAAACGCTATTTTTCAATATTATTGGTATTTATCGTTTACTTATACTATACTATTTCAGGCCTTTTTTACTACAAAATGTATATATTGTCTGTTACTGAGCTATACTTAGTCATATTATTCTCTTCACTTTTCATTGGTAATGTGTTGACTGTTTCAAAATATAATTTAAATGAGTAATTAAAAATATGCCTACAATTCTTCAAATTAATTCGACCCTCAATTTAGGTTCAACTGGGCGTATCGCAGAACAAATTTCACTTATGGCCGAAGTTCAGGGATGGAACTGCTATATAGCACACGGTGCTCGTTATGTGAATTCCAGTCAAATAAAATCAATTAAGATAGGTACTAAGCTTGGCAATACTATACATGCAATTATGGGAGAATATCTTGGTATGCATGGTTTTGGTTCTACTTTGGCTACTTATCGTTTTATTCGTAAAGTAAAAAAAATAAGACCTGACATCATTCATTTACATAATTTGCATGGCTATTATTTGAATATTTCAGTACTTTTCAAATATTTGGCTAAAGCAAATATTCCAGTAGTATGGACTTTGCATGATTGCTGGTCGTTTACTGGACATTGTACTCATTTTGAAAGTCACGGATGCTATAAGTGGAAAACAGAATGTGGTCATTGTCCGTTGCTCATGCTACAGTATAAGTCACGTTTGATTGATAGATCAAAAAGAAACTTCCTTATAAAGAAGAATTTGTATTCTCAAATTAAGAATATGACTATTGTGCCTGTTTCTAATTGGTTGGGGAATTTGGTAAATGACTCTATTTTAAACAAACACAATATAAAGATTATACATAATGGCATAGATTTGGATTTATTTAAACCCACAGAATCTAATATCCGAGAACGTTTGGAAATTCAGGAAAATAAAAAAATGATATTGGGTGTTGTTGCTTCTGGATTTAAAGGAAAAAAAGAGTTTATTGCTTTGTCAAAAGATACAAGCTATCAGATTGTACTTGTGGGTATAAGAAAAGACTGGATGGATGATGTGTCAGATAATATTATTTGCATTCCTCGTACAAATAGTCAGAAGGAGTTGGCTGAATATTACTCAGCAGCAGATGTGTTTGTAAATCCGACACAAGATGACACATTTCCTACAACAAATATAGAATCTATAGCTTGTGGAACACCTGTTGCAACTTATAATGCTGGTGGTAGTCCTGAAATATTAGATGAGCATACAGGCATTGTGGTAAATAGAGATGACATAAATGCATTGCATAAGGCTATAGACAGTATTCTTGCTAATGGAAAACAATACTATTTGAATGCTTGTAGAAATAGAGCTGTGCAGAATTACAACAAGAATGAGAGATTTAGAGATTATCTTAATTTGTACTCTGAGTTGTTAAGAAAGCACACAAATACAGGATATTAATAAGAACATACAATTAAAACAATAGTATCCAGTCAAAGAAGGAAAAAATATTTCAAACTCTATTATAAGTAGAGAAAAATGAGTGCTTAAATATATAGATGGTTATGCAAAATCAGATTTTAAATTCTATAATTAAAGATTACTATGGTGGATGCGAAACTTGCAGAGACAAAAAATCAGCATTATGTGCCTCAGTTTTATCAGAGGTTTTTTCAGCAGATTCACAACATAAAACTATTGGGCATATGTTATAGAAAGACGTAAATACATAGTATCAGCAAAGACAATTAATATGAAAGAACAATGATAATATGTAAAGCGTAAGTGTTAAATTAAGATTTAATTTAGAAAAGTATCTTCATTGTTGATAAAAGTAATTTTGTATAGTTGTGAAGATACGAAATAATTAAGATGCAAACTTTATGAAACGATTATTTGATATTTTAGCAAGTGGATGTGGCTTGATTATTTTAAGCCCATTTTTTATTTTTTTAGCTATTTGGATAAAACTAGATTCCAAAGGTCCTGTGTTTTATCGTCAGGTGCGTGTGGGGCGCAGAAATAAGGATTTCCGTATATTCAAATTTCGGTCAATGCGGATTGGTGCTGACAAAGGTTCGTTAGTGACAATAGGTGGTCGTGACCCTCGTGTTACACGTTCTGGATATTATATTCGTAAGTATAAGTTTGACGAACTGCCACAGTTGATAAACGTGTTTACTGGCGACATGAGTTTAGTGGGCCCTCGTCCAGAAGTACGCCATTATGTGAATTATTGGACTCCCGAACAGATGCATGTATTGGATGTTCGTCCTGGAATTACCGATCCTGCAAGCATTAAATTTCGTAATGAGAACGAGTTGATGGAAAAAGCTAAAGATCCTGAAAACTATTATATAAACGTAATAATGCAAGAAAAGATTAAACTCTATCTTGAATATGTCCATAATGCAAGTTTTTTGTATGACATAAAACTAATATTTAAAACTTTTAAGGTAATTGTAACAAAACGGTAATAGTATGAATATTCGCAAAGCAACAGTAAATGATGTAAATGCAATTGTAGAAATCCATTTAGACGCATTCAAGGGTTTCTTCTTAACAAGCCTTGGTAAGGCTTTCTTAAAATTTTATTACTCTTGTTTTATAAAGAACGAAGAAACAGTAACAATGGTAGCAGAAGAGAATAATATAATTTATGGTTTTTCTGCTGCAACAAAAAAATGTAAGGGGTTTAATAGTAGATTAATAAAAAGCAACTTGTTTTCATTTGGAATCCTTTCTCTTAAAATGTTGTTCTGTACACCAAAGTCACTACTGAGATTGGTAAAAAATTTGTCTAAAAAAAGAGATGATGTTATAGATGAGGAAGATTATGCTGAACTTTATTCTATTGGTGTGAGTAAGCACGCACAAGGCAAAGGAGTAGGCAAAAAAATATTAATGGAAACAGAGGTAATTCTTAAAAAAGAGGGAGCGGAAAGTGTTTCTCTTACCACAGATTTTTTTAATAATGAGCAAGCGATAGGTTTCTATAGCTCTATGGGTTATAAACTGCTGTATGAGTTTGTGACTTATCCTAATCGAAAAATGTATAGATTAATTAAGAAACTCTAATGAAATTGTTATTATTACCTCCATATTTTACACCTGAATCCCAGTCAAGCAGTTTGTTGGATCATCATAGATATGAGGCGTTTGCAAATGCCAATATAAATATGGTATTATATACTCCAATGCCAACAAGAGGTATTACAGATGAGGTACGTAGCGAGTATAAAAATCGTAAACGTGAGAGTATGTATCACAATAAGATGCGTGTGGTACGTTATTCATTGATGAAAGAAGGGAAAAATCCTATTTGTAGAGCTTTAAGATATTTTTTAGGATTTGTCAAACAGTATTATTATGGCTGCAAGCAGAAGCATGTTGATTGTATCTTCTTAGTTAGTACTCCACCGATACAAGGTTTGTTAGGTGGTTTCTTAAAGAAAAAACATAATGTACCTTTTGTATATAACTTACAAGATATATTCCCCGATTCATTGGTTGGTACTGGTCTTTCTAAGCAAGGGTCTTTGTTGTATAAAATAGGCAAGAAAATAGAAAATTACACATACAGCAAGGCTGATAAGATTATTGTAATATCAGAAGACTTTAAAAAGAACATAATGGCTAAAGGTGTTCCTGAAGAAAAGATTGAAGTCGTATATAATTGGGTGGATGAAAATGCGGTTGTTCCTGTTGCCAAAGAGGATAATCCGCTTTTTGATGAGTTCGGCATTAATCGTGAAAAGTTTCATGTGGTATATGCTGGAAACTTGGGAAATGCTCAGAATATTGATGTTATAATTGATGCTGCTAACGTGCTGAAAGAAGAGAACGATGTTGAGTTCTTAATTTTTGGTACAGGTGGACTTAAAGATCAATTTGTAGCAAAGGTAAATGAGCTTAAACTCGACAATGTAAAGTTCTTCCCATTGCAGCCCATGGAAAGGGTGTCGCAAGTATATGGCTTAGGTGATGTTTGTGTAGTAAGTTGCAAACCTGGTCTTGGTGGTGCTGCTATGCCAAGCAAAATGCTTTCAATTATGTCAGCTGGTCGTGCTGTGGTTGCAAGTTTTGATAAGGGCGAGCTGACATATATATTGGAGAATCATAAGTGTGGTATGTATGCTCCTGCTGGTGATGCTGAAGCTTTTGCAGAGATGATAAAACATCTGTCGCAAAACAGAGATGAATGTAAGGCTATGGGAGAGAATTCCCGGAAATTGATTCTTCAGAAATTCACAAAAGCATACGGCACTTCGCGGTATGTTGAAATTATAAAGAGTTTGAGTAAAACTGCTAAATAGATAGTATAATTTCAAAAACTCTAGCTATGACTATACGTCAATTCTCTTTAGTTAAGGTTGAGGTATACCCTACCACAGACACAAATATACGAAAGATATTATTACCTGGTACATTCGTGTTTGACAAATCTACACACAATGGCGTGATGGATGATTTTTGGGGTAAGAATATCTCTATTCATGCGATTGTTGGTAAGAATGGTTCTGGAAAGTCTTCATTGTTTGACATCATATTGATATTGATAAATAATCTCAGTTATTATGTATTGAAGGATAGTTGGAATAATGAGAATACATTGGCGCTAAAGTACGTTCAAGGTATTTGTGGTCGCCTGACATTCAATATTGGAAATACAGAAGGAAAGATAGACTGTCATAATGAATATGTGAAATTCGAATTCAGTAACAAAAAATATGCTTGGGGATTCAAACCATCCGACATGAAAAGTGATAGTATGAAAGGTTTTCAACTGATGAATAACAAAATGGTTGATGAAGACATTTTGGATATCACAAGAAATCTCTTTTATACGATAGTAATCAACTATAGCCCTCATGCCTATTTAGAGTCGAACTACAGCAAACAGTGTCAAAGACCTTTTACATACAGAGCGTGGATAGCGTCCTTATTCCATAAGAATGATGGATATAAGGCACCATTGACCATTACCCCCTATCGGGACAGAGGAATACTTGACATGCAAAGAGAGAACTATCTGAATAGGGCAAGACTAACGGCACTACTCATATATTACCAGCAAAAAGGCTACCGATTCATCAATGGTTATCAGCTTAATCGAATTGAATATATTCTTGATCCACATCGCTTAATTGAAAAATTTGACATTAAGAAATTTGTAAGAGACCCTGAGGAATATGACTTGATAAAGGATAGCATTGACCAAAAACGAAGTTACATACTTGATGCTTTCAGAAACATTTTGGGCAACAATCAATCCATTGCCCATGATATATTGACTTGTTTTGACATTCATTATTCAACTGTTGACGATGATGTCCTAATGATAGCTTATCTATATCTTGTATATAAGGTTGTGTCGACAGCTGGTACTTATCCTTCATTGAAAGAATGGGCTGGGCTGGGAAATGATATGATGAATGTGTTCAATGGATACTCAATGACAATAAATGATGTTGGGACTTGGAAACGCGATGATACAAAAGCATTGTGTCAAAGTTTGAAACAGAACTCACATATAACATTGAAGATACGTCAGACTATTTGTTTTATCAATAATTGGAAGAATTTGTCAGAAGCAGAGAAATGTATTTTTACGACAAGAGCATTTGATTATATAGAGTATGCCAAATATATTGGAACACTGAGCGAGTTGGATGATATTATGGAGACACTTCCTCCTCCTTTTTTCAATCCGACAATTTACATGGATTTGAAAGATGACGGAGGAAATGGAGGTTGTGTTGATTTGAGTGATATAAGTTCTGGGCAACTTCAGTTTGTTCATACAATGAGCAATATCGCATACCACATTGAGAATTTGTTGAGCGTAAAGGAAGAGAAACGTGTCAAATATCGCTATGTGAACATCATGATGGATGAAATAGAGATGTGTTATCATCCAGAATTTCAGAGGACTTTTGTTTATGAGATTGTCGGCATGATAAAAAGACTGCGAATTGATGAGCGATGTGCTGTTAATATTTTAATGAGTACTCACTCGCCTTTTGTGCTGTCGGACATTCCGCAAAGTAATGTGCTTTATATAGATAAAGGAAAGGATGTTGGTTATGAAATGGGCATTAACACATTTGCTGCCAATGTAAACGAACTCTTGAATAAGAGTTTCTTTCTGAGTAATGGTTTTATGGGGGAATTTGCTATAGAAAAGATAGAAAGTCTTGTCGCATATTTAAGCAATAAGGATTGCAATGATGGGTATTGGAGTGAGAAAAAGGCTTTTGACATCATCAATTTGGTGGGAGACGAAGTGGTTTGTTATCAGTTGAAGAAGTTGTATCATAAAAGGTTTGGTGACAATAATTGTTACAGAGACTGGATTGTGCAAGAGGCAAAGAGGTTGGGGATAAATCTATGAGAAGAATATTGATTACACCTGAAATAAAAAACCTTGCTCATCAGTATGCAAAAGAAATGGAGAATAACGATTGTTTTAGGAAAGGGAAATCTCCTCAAGAACGTTTGAGTAAGTTGGCAAATGATTTGAGATTGTCCTCTACGACTATTAAAGTAAAAACAAGTAAAGGATGTTCTGGTGAGTATAAAGGTAGCGAGTTAGTTGATCCTGCCAATTATGTGCAAGCTATATATGATGGGTATGTTGGTTTGAACTGTTTGCTTCCGTCAGAGTATGATGATGTAATTGGAAATAAATTGGAACGCATCATTAGTCATACTATACTCTCAAATATAAGGGTTAATATTGATAGCAAAAATGAACATCCTTTCTTTGAATTGATTGTGGATGCAATGAGGTATGATAAGGTACAAAAAGATATAATGCCAGGTTATATCCGAAAAATAGGGATTAAGACTTGTGTTTATTGCAACGCACAATTTGCCACTACTGCTTATTTACAATCCATAAAGTCTACCCCAAAAGGGATGTCCGTTGTAGAAGGGTCTCCTGTGGTTTGCTATGAATTGGACCACAATAAACCAAAATCACATTTTCCTTATTTGTGTACCAACTTTTATAATTTGCAACCTTCTTGTAGCTCATGCAATAGAAGGAAAAACGACAGATCATTGCAATTCTCTTTGTATTATGAAAGTGGGGATAAAAATATAAGACCCTTGCATTTTGCTTTGCGCCGCGAAGACTTGATAAGTTTTAGGACCTCAAATCGTTACCAAAACATAAAAGCTTACTTGTGTAACAATGGTGAGGCTGTGCCTCCCTCTATGGCTGATACAACCTCTATCACAGGAGAGTTTAATACGAAGTTGGGGATTCAGGATATCTATAACGAATACAGTGATATGATAGAGGAAATTTTATGGAAACATAAAATTTATTCTAATGGATTGACAGCAGCTTTGACAAAACAATTACCATCATTGGGATTGTCTGGATTTGACATTAAAAGATTTATCCTTGGTGGATATTTTGCAAAAGAAAAAGATTTCTTAAAGAGACCTTTTTCTGTACTTAAGGAAGATATTTGGGAACAGTTAGAAAATGAGTATTAAAGAAGTTTCTCCTTTATGCTGATTGTTTAAATATTAAATACATACTATATTATGACAATGAAATTGCGTAATGTGCCTTTCTCTCCGCCTGATATGACGGAGGCCGAGGCAACAGAGGTGCGTGATGCCATTTTGTCTGGTTGGATAACAACTGGACCGCGCACAAAGAAGTTAGAAAAAGAAGTAGCCGAATTTGTAGGTGTGGATAAAGCTGTATGCTTGAATTCTCAAACTGCTTGCGGCGAGATGGCTCTTAGACTATTGGGCATTGGTGATGGCGACGAAGTAATTGTGCCAGCCTATACCTATACAGCAAGTGCTTCTATCGTAGAACATGTGGGTGCTAAACTCGTGTTTGTAGATGTACAGGAAGATTGCCTTGAAATGGACTACGAGGCTGTTGAGAAAGCTATCACTCCTAATACGAAGGCTATCATTCCTGTTGATTTGGCTGGTATTCCTTGCGACTACGACAGGCTGTTTAGCATCGTGGAAAACAAGAAAGACATCTTCACTCCTAAGACTGACCTGCAAAAAATGCTTGGCCGTATTGCCATTTGCTGTGATGCCGCTCATGCCTTTGGCGCTTCGCGCAAGGGAAAGATGGTGGGAGCGATTGCCGATTTCTCATCCTTCTCGTTCCATGCCGTGAAGAATCTTACTACAGCTGAGGGAGGAGCCTTGTCGTGGAACTTGCCTTTCGGTAACGAGAAGGTGGTGAAGGTGCTTGACAAGAATGTAGATAATGCCTTTAGTGGTGTACCTGAGATAGAGGGCGAGACTTGGAATGAGAACCTTTATCGTAAGACGCAGCTGTTGAGTCTGCATGGTCAGAATAAGGATGCATTGGCTAAGACAAAACTCGGTGCTTGGGAGTATGACATCATCGGCACATGGTATAAGTGTAATATGACGGATGTTGTGGCTGCTATCGGACTGGTGCAGATGCAGCGTTACAATGGTATGCTGGAGCGCAGACGCAAGATGATAGAACGTTATGATGAGGCTTTGAAACCTTTGAACGTAGCTGTGTTGAATCATTATGATGAGGAGCATACTTCTTCTGGACACTTGTATTTGGTTCGTCTTTTGGGTAAAACACGAGAAGAAACGAACAAGGTGATTGAAAAGATGGCGGAACGTGGCATTGCAACAAATGTACACTACAAACCGTTGCCAATGATGACTGCCTATAAGAAATTGGGCTTTGACATCAAGAATTTCCCTAACGCTTATAATATGTTTGTCAATGAGATTACTTTGCCGTTGAACACGAAAATGACGGATGAGGACTTGGAGTACGTAATAGAAAATTTCGTAGAAATCGTAAATAGCATTTAATGATAGCATCTAACGAGAAACTATTATTAAACCTTATAAAAATAGCATTGGGTAAAAGTACTATATGTACTTTGCCCAATACTTTAGAATGGAACATATTGTTTGACATGTCAATGAAACAGTGTGTTCCTTCTGTGGTTTTAGATGGTTTGAATAAATCATTAGCCTCAGAGCCTTGTCAAGACAATAAAGGCATTGGCAAGAGGGATAAGCTAAAATGGCTCAGTATGGTGCTTAATATGGAAAGGCAATATACCATACATGAAAGCATAATTGCTGAACTGGCTGCTTTCTATCGAGAAGCTGGTTATCAGATGATGTTGTTGAAAGGTTATGGATTATCGAAATACTGGCCTATTCCCTATCATCGACCAACAGGAGACATCGATATATATCTGATGCATCTGAATCCTGAAGGTAAAGAGAAGAGCCGACCTGCATGGGAATGTGCAGACAAGTTAATGACGGAAAAGTTCGGAATACTGGTTGACAAATCACATCATCATCATTCTGTCTTTACCTATAAGGGCATAATGGTAGAGAATCATTTTGATTTTGTCAATGTACATTCTCATAATTCCAACCGTTGGATTGAAAACGAGTTCAAGACTCTGGCTTTGAAGGGGAATGAGGAGTTTACTTTTGACAATGGTGCAAAACTGCTATTCCCTTCTCCTTTGCTTAATTGTCTTTTTATTGCACGCCATAATGCAATCCATTTTGCCGCAGAGCATCTCAATTTACGTCAACTGCTTGATTGGGCATTGTTCGTAGAAAAGCGACATAAAGATATAGATTGGAATTACTTCTGGAACATTGCAAAAAAAATGGGAATGGAAATGTTCGTCTTGTGTATGGCGTTTATTGCAATAAGGCAACTGGCATTTGAGAAAGACGTTTTTCATATCCCTAATGAATATGAGGATTTTCAGAAATGTAATCATGGCTTGATTGACAAGGTGCTTGACAATATCCTACATCCAACAGATGAAGCTAACGATAGTAAGGGTATTGCTTATGTAATAAATCGGTATAAATTATGGAAAAGCAATTTGTGGAAACACAGGATTGTGTATAGCGATAGTGTTTTTTCTACATTTTGTGCTCAGATTAAGAGTCATTTAATGAAACCAGCTACAATTTTTGGAAGATAATGAAGATTAAGAATTCTGTTTTACTGCATATACTTAATAGTATTAAGCTATTTTGTGTTTACTTATTTGTGCCAAGAAAGGCACATCACCTACCTAATAACGAATGATTATGGAATTTAATAAAGACTTTTTAGGCAAGCTCTTTGAGCAAGCCACAATGAATCCAAGATTGCGTCAGAGTTTTGATTTGCGCACATCTTCGGCTGATACCAGTCAACGAATGTTGAATGCACTATTGCCTGGAACAGTTGTACCAATTCATAGGCATCCCAACAGCACAGAGAATGTACTTCTTTTGTGTGGAAAACTTGTGGAAATCATCTATGAGGAGGTGAATCCGTTTTTGTCATCTTTGAAAAAAGAAGATACTTCGTCATTTGACAGAGGTATGGATGCTATGAATGTAACTAATGAAAGACGATTCCGAGAAGTTGAACGCATACATCTTGATCCGACTGTTGGTAACTATGGCTGCGTTATACCTAAAGGAGCATGGCATACCGTTGAAGTACTAGAACCATCTGTTATCTATGAGGCAAAGGATGGCAAGTATGGAGAAGATGGAAGTGAAACGTTGAAATAAATAAAGATTAGAACCATTTAAAGCTATGGAAGAGACTCTTTTTGAAGAATACAAGTCTAAACTCAACGCTAACGTAAAGACACGTTTGGAACATATCAGGAGATTTGTTTTTACAGGTCAAGCATCTGTAATGGTTGGTGCCGGTTTTAGTAAAAATGGGAAGACGACAGATAAAGCAGGAATGAAAGATTGGAATGAATTGGCTAAAATCTTCTACAAAAAACTTTACTGTCAAGAGCCAACAGATTCAGACTTGAAGTTTGTATCTCCAATAAGACTTGCATCCATGATTGAAGCTACTTTCGGCAAGAAAGTCTTAGATGAGTTAATAGAAAATACTTTATCACCAAGTAACTTAAAGCCAAGTTATTTGCATGAAGCTTTGTTGTCTGTTCCATGGCACGATGTATTCACAACCAACTATGATACATTGCTTGAAAATTCTTCTGCAGCAAGTTCATATACGTTGGTAGAAAACAAAGAATCCTTGTTGTACAGCGTATCACCACGCATCATAAAACTGCATGGAAGTTTCCGTCATACACATCCATATATTATAACAGAAGAAGATTACAGAACATATCCCAAGTTGCATCCAGAAATGGTAAATACCGTGAGACAGGCGTTGGTAGAAAACCTATTCTGTCTGATAGGGTTCTCTGGCAATGACCCTAATTTTCTTTCATGGTTAGGATGGTTAAGGGATGTGATGGGCAACAACCAAACTCCTGTATATATGATTGCGTATGACAAGAATATACATATCTCCAATATTTCCCTTCTAAACCAATTGAATATAAATGTCATCAATTTAGATGGATGTCTGAAGAATGGAGAAACATTCTGTGATATACAAGAGGCATTGGATTTTCTTCTTACATACTTAGTTGATGACAAGACAGAAACGGATTCAGATTCTAAGAAACCAAAGGAAACAAAAAGCTCTATATTTGAAGCAAGTAAGATTCTTCATGATGTATGGAATAAGAAAAACGAAAAAGATTTTGCTGTCACTTTGAAAAAATGTTCAGAAGAATTAGAAAACATCAGAAAAAAATACCCTGACTGGATTGTTGTTCCTCACGCTTATTATGTAGATTTCGACGACACGGAATCCATATTTCCCAATATGAATTTAGATTTTACTGGTATTAAAGAAGAAACACTAGTAAAATTCTTATATGAATTGGATTTCAGACTAGATGTATCCTTTACGCCCAAAGGTGCCTCATGGTATATAACTGCTTTGGAAGACATCAAATTGTATTGGGACAAGCAACCTCCTTTATATGTGGATTTGATGCTATCTTTGGAAGTCTCGCTTCTATCAATATATCGGCAGAAATGTGACAAGAAACATTTTGTATCTTTATGCCGAGAATTAGAGGATTTTTAAGAATTGATGGATGAGAGAACTCAAAACAAGTTCTATTTTGAAAAATGTCTTGCAAGCCTTTATGAATTGAATTATATAAATGTAAGGCGAATGCTTGAAGACTGGAATATAAGGCGTTCTGATATAAAATCCTCATTGTGGAAAGCATCAATTATTGCAGAAGTTAATGGGCGTAAAGACGCAGCCAAATATCTAATACCAATATTGGTTGACCTGAGAAGAAGAATGTTAACAGCCAACCTTCAGAATCGCCAGATACTGATTTCTGCTCAAAGAATAGTTTGCAGAAGAATTAAACTATATGATTGGGAGCGAGATCATTGGGGATTATTAGAATATGATGAGGGAATAAATGAAAGTTTAGAGTTGGAACGCTTATTCTTAAATAAACTAAATAATATCAAGAACAAGCCTACACACGAAGAGATTGTAGGATTCAATATAAACAACCATACTCAGTCATGGCATAGTGGACGCAGTGGATTTGTTGATGAATACCTTTATGCCAAGCGTCTATTGTTACTTTATGAGTCAATAGGTATGCCTATGGGACTGCCTAACTATAGTATAAATAAAGACACTTTGCTGAAGGTGTTTGAAGCCTTAATATCATATAGTCCACAATATGTTATCGCCAATATAATAAGAAGTTCAAATCGATTCTTTATAGATACTGTCATAGACAAAACCGTTATAATTGGCATTGATGAGAATGGTTGTGTAAAGAAACTATTTTCAGACTTTTACAAAATCTGTAACAGAGCCATTGCACAAAAAGATCAGTGTGCTTACCAAAGAGTTGTATTCACAATAATCCCGTTGCTTGTCAAGTTTTGTGTAACATTGGATGATACAGACATAATGAAAGTTTTGCACCTTGTAAAAACGGAAATCATAGAGAAGGGGGAAACAGATAAATTCAATGACTTATTGGTAACAATATACAACTCTCTTTCACCGCAAGCTACAGGAACTATTGCCCCCGAAATGTTCAGATTACCATTGTGTAGCAAAAATGACAGAATACAATCCAAGGTCTTGATGCCCGACTTGTTTGGAACAGACTATCTGGCGACAGATGACATTGTTGAAATCATCAAAAAGGGATTGACTGAAGAAATCGATGACAACGATTACAGATCAAATATAAGAGATTGGGCATATGATAGACTGATAAAGCTTTATCATCGTCATTTAAATGAAAAGAACAAGACCATGCTTGACGATGCTATATTTGAATGGCGACGTAAGGCAGGATATAAAGGAAATGCATTCTATTCGTTCAATTTACTGCCATACAACCCTTTGAAGGATAGTAAAAATCCTAAGGAAGAAATAAAAAAGAAGGTACAAGAATTTAAGTCTGAGAATTATCGATACAACGGCTCATCAGTAACAATTAGTTCTTTTAATGAAGATTTATCTTTGCTAAGTGCCTTTTACTCCTATATAGAGTCTGAAGAAGCAGAAGTATTGGCTGAAAATATCTGCAAATTTCTATCAGAAAACAAAACAGATTTGCTAAAAGATGATTCCATGACATTTCTTGGTGGAATGAGATATTTCACAGAACCAATGTTCAATACCATTAATATTATGTTGATTCAACTTGCAACTATCGGTATAAAGAAAGAAACAGCAAGTTCTTTACAGAAGATTGTAGAAGAATATGAAGGAACCCGAACTAAATACAATATTCCATTGATGCAAGCCATTGCCGCATTGAACAGAATTACTAATGAGAAAGGACACGACTTGCTTTTACAAGAAATTGGTGGAATGTTGATGGCTTCCAGATCAGAAGTCAAAGAAGATGCTGCATTAGCTTTATGTCAATTCCATGATAATACAGATTTTAGTGAAATCATAAAGGAAATAATAAGTTATACAAAAGTATCGCAGGGAAACCAAACCTATCAATACTTGGATATAATTTGTAAACTGATATACAATGGTATTATAAGTGGAAACAATTTTACGGATCTGAAAGTAATGTTGGAGCGTATCATTTATTCTGTATCATTAAACAGTATAAACGAGAATGAAGCAAGCGAAATAAGGTTTGAGATGTATGAATTGATTGGAATACTATCTGTTTGGGATATGGAAACACTGAAACAATCAGAGCCAATAAATAGATATATTGAAGGAGGCAAGGGATTATTGATGGATGAACGAAAAGGAATGTATATCGGTATGTGGAGAATGCAAAATAGGACAAAATCATAATATTAATATTTATGACTGAAGAACAAAAAAAACTTCGAATCCAAAAAGAATATGACAAAATCAATGGTGAACAATGTCAAAACGACTGTCAGATATTATACAATTTGATCCGTATGAAAGTCATTTTTGGCTTAGATAACTATTCAAGGCCATTGTATATAGACGTAAAATTTTTCATCAAGAATTATATCAAAGCTGTTGATGATTTGGATTACGGATATGACGAAATAAGGGATGAAAAAATGTTTGTAGTTTGCAAAGGATTAGATAATAATCGCAAGTTGTCCATATACTACTAACGCGAGTTCGGGATAAGGATTGCGTAAAAAAAATAGGGTAAAACGAGCTAAAATAGTTCGTTTTACCCTTTGCTAATACAT
>OGOQ01000441.1_pt1 | contig 43391 bp, 31 predicted proteins | sample 1552691 | NCBI WGS metagenome assembly OGOQ01 (sample SAMEA2580209, study PRJEB22360) | human gut metagenome | biome: human gut; feature: human-associated habitat; material: faeces | place: Denmark | collected 2008/2010
TAGCATTTACGCACGTTTTATTATCATTTTGAATGTTGCATGAGATTTGACGTTGCTCGTTCAACAACATTGGGCAATGCGAAGGCCTCGAAGTGCGGAACGGGTGACAGACTGGTTCACGCTTTTTTGTATTTTGGCTCTTGGAGTAATGATGCTTTTTTAATAACTTAATAAAAAACTAACTATGAACAAGAAAGTATTTAGTTTATGCCTTGGAGCTGTCTTGCTTCTTTTGGCATCATGTAGTGGAGGTTATTCCTCTAAAGAGATTGATGGTGTGGAGTTTACAGGTGAAGGCGTGTTTGGTGATGTGCCTTACATTTGTATGGATTTCCTGAAAGAGTTTAATGAGTCTTTTAAAGCAAAAGTTTTAGACGGTAGTGTGACTGAGGCAGAAAGAGAAGAACTTAGAGAGGATTGCCGTAGCCGATATGAAGAAATCAAGAAGAAAGAAATCGTAAATGTACCGTTTGAACTTCATATCAATGGTAAGGTAGTGCTCAACAGTGAATTAAAGCTTAAATTGAAGGATTACGACCCTATAATTTCCGAATGTTACGCTTTTTATACTGTGGAATATCCTAAAGAATATCATAGCTTGGTAACCAGAGATCAGGTGCTTTATACTTTGTTGTTAGATAAAGATGATCAAATTTTGTTAGTTTATAACGGGTCTCTTGTAAGAATTGACATAGGAAAATCTGACCCTTATGTCAAACCTTTTAATTGGGATGCCCTTTTGAAAGATAATCAGGCACGCGATCGTATGGTAAAAGTCCTTTTTGTGGATGAGGATGAGTATGTAAAACTTATGAACAAGCAAGGCTTGGAGGCAAGTAAAAAGGCTGATGCTGGAATTGGATGCCTTTCTGCATTCGACTTGAAGGGTAATGTAAAGATATGCTTGGAAAAGAACGAGATGGGCGAAAGCCGTAAGTTGGAGTTTGACAATATGGGTAAGTTGATTACGTGTGATGGCAATCCTGCGCAGAACATCTATTCCAAGATGAAGTTTGATGACAATGGCCGTTTGGTCTCGGCTGTACGTGAAGAAAATTATAGTATAATAGAAACTACGTACGAATATGATTCTAAAACTGGTCATCTGATAAAGCAGAAAGATGTAGACCCAGAAGGTCAGATGGTAACTACCTATACATACGATGAGAATGGCTTGGTTACGAAGAAACAGGAAGTAGGAGAGTTTACGGAAATGGGGGCAGAAGAGCCTATGAAACTAAATCGCACCTCGATATATACTTATCCTGCAATAGATGCCCAAGGCAACTGGACTAAACGACAGGTTGAGAGTGAAGGGGCGATGATAACTGAGATTAGAAGCATTAGTTACTTTTAGATTTATCCTGCAAGGCTGGCTCAATGCAGAGCTAGCCTTGCCAACAAATAATAATTAAAGTATTACGATTATGAAGAAAATTTTGATGGTTCTTTGTTCAATGTTACTTAGTGTTTCGTTGAATGTAAATGCACAGAGTGTAGCCAACAAGGTATTGAGTAGCTTGACATTTGAAGCTCCTAAGGCATTGTATCATGCAAAGGGACAAAAGGCCAATATGCGAGCTCAGCCTAATGCAAAAGCAAGGTTGGTTGATGCTAATGGTGGCTTCTCTTTTATCGGGCGAGGACTTCTTGTGGAAGATATGGGCAATAATCCAAACTGGGTTACAACTAAGGTAGGAGGAAAGACTGTCTATATCAGCAAGAGCGTTATGGTAAAGGATGATATAGCGGCATCTCTCCCTATAGTCGCTAACTTGCCTTATTGGTGGATAGAGCAAGATGGCGATATGGATCCTGTAGTGTTAAGCTGGCGAGTTGGTAAAATCGCAGGAAACTCACAGTTGTATCTTTGTGACTTGCAAACTCCTGATGGTCGTTTTTATATGCTGGGAAAGCAAGTAGGGTCTGTCTTAGTCTTTAAATATAAGATAAAGGTCTATGTGGAAGATGCAATTCCTGAGGATATGCCTGTAGGTAAGTTCTCGTTGGAGTCTGAAGTAGAGAATGGTGAAAAAACTTATTATCTCAAGGTTGGTAAAGACAAGGTGAAATCTTTTCAGCCGGCTCAGATGGGAGGCGAACCTGAAATGGGTGTAACTTGGCTCTATGATTTGACGAAATTCACGGAACCAATGGTTTATTCATTATTTAAAGAGGTGATAGAGAAAAATCAAACGGATATGTTCTATCTGACTTCTTTCTCATTTGGCAAGGAATGGCCACATATCTTCTAATAGTATTTTGAACTTACAATGAAAAGACTTTCCTAGATTGTCTTTTGGGGTACTAATTTATAGAAGTACCCTTGATTGATTAATTTCATTTGTTATTCTGTCAGATTAAAAAGTATTGATTATGGAAATTAAAACTAAAAAATCGTTGTGTGCATTTTTGCATCTCTACATGAGAAAAATGTTTTTGTTAGTTTTTCTCATGCTGTCTATAGGTAGCTTGTCTGCCCATCCTATTCAGGCTAAATTCCTAGCGTGTGATCGTTTTGCATCAGGAATGCGTGTTACTTATTTGCTAACCAATACAGGTAATACGCATTTGTATGTTGGGTGTTTGGCTGCAAGTGCAGAGTTGAAAGGGAAAGACAAACCAATTTATAGTTGTTGGCAAAAATTAGGCTTGTCTCAGAACCTTGGTGGAGAATTTGAAATGCCAGAGGTCGTATTGTTGCCACAAGTGCCTGTGAAATGTATCGCCTATTTTCAAAATATTTCTAGCGACATTTCTCATATAGATAACATTGTGCTCTTTACCAAGGTAAATGAATCTAAGGACGAGGGGTTGACTTATGATACTCCTTCTTTTGGGGTTAAAGTCAATCTTTCCTTAGGTGGCGTAGACATCAAGAATTTGCCTTCTTCCAATTTGGAAGGTTCTTATTTTAATAACCCTGATTTTAAGTTGAATTTTTTAGGCTGTAAGAGAGTTGGCAATGGCAAGGTGCAACTTTCATATACCCTTACGAATCTTACTGATCGTGAAATCGTTCTTACTTTGGAAACGATGATAGAGGATGTGTCCAAGCATTTGGCTGCTGCGCAAGATGATACAGGAAAGCAATATTTTTGTGAATACTTTGGAGATAAAGTAATGTCTCTTTTTGTCGATGGAAAGGATTTCTATTATAGTACAACTGGACATGATGTGGCTATGCAGCCCAATGTGCCTCGTAAGTTTGCCGTGACCATTGACAATGTTCCTTCTACGTCAAAGAAAATCGTTGTCTTTGCCCTTTTGGCAAGAAATAAGGAGTTGATGGTTAATGGTACAGCAAAACTTGTGAGCACCAAAGTTGTTTTGAAAAATATGGATATAAAACTTAAATGATAAGAGGTATGAAAAAAACTATTTTTACTTTATTCTTTTGTGTGTTATCATGTTTAATGGCTAATGCCAAAGAAACACCATTCCATTTGGATAATTTGACTCGTATTGGAAATGATGTGATAGCTAATTTCACATATTCAATCTCTGGTTATAGCACAACTGTTTATTTTGGTCAAAGTCATGAGCATGAAGGGGGAAATATTGTTGTTGTTGGTTCCGATGGAACACAGTTTGCTACCTCTGGATTTTATAGAGGATCAGAGAGTTACAGTAGTGGTCTGGGATTTGCCGTGATGGAAGAAATGCCTCTTAAAATGCAGCTAAAGATATACAATGTTCCCAAAAATATGAAAGAACTATCGGCTATAAGAGTGATTTTTAATAGGTCTTATGATGGTGATTCATTTGTTGATAGAGTCTTTTGGAACTTACGTGAAGACAAGGATGCTTTGCAAATTCATTAGCAGATGGTGGAGCCTATCAGCATCATGTATTTGCCGCTGATGGGGCCTCCACAGGTATCTGCCAAGTCAACGTTGATGACGTTTTCCGTGAGATATGAGGAATCCCTAGAGTTGGTTGTATAACTCTAGAAATCAAAGTATAATCCAATAGAACAATAAACTGTTTGCACATATAACAAGATCCTGGAGTAGAGTACCATTGTTGTCTGCAGAATATGCTTGCAAGAAAGCGAATGAAACTTCGTATCTAAGGGATTGGTTATAGTTGCAACCTCAACTCTAAAGATTATCAAACTCTAAGAACGTTTAACTAATCATATGTATCCGAAAGACAATAGCGAATCATATTTGATGAACAATTGCCTAAGTAAATATAATACTATCTTTAGCCAAATCGACTTGAAATTTATCGGTTTGGCTAAATTATTTTTTGTAATGGATAATATGCTGAAAATCAGTTAGTTGATATACCATGTACGGCGTTTCACCGTACATGGGTAGTTGGCAAGATACAGGCTCGTTTCTAAATTCTGAAGGGCTTGTAATGACCTTTATCGGCGAAGGCGAGCATCTCCTTGTCGCCTCGGCTGTCGCCAAATGCTTCAATATCATATTGCGTGCGGTCGAAAGATAACGAGGGGGTACTGTAGGCATTGGCGGTTGTGGTGGTCAGTGCCTCGCAGATGCGATGCACCTTTTCCTCGCCATAGCAGTTGTTGCTCTTGAACTTGCCGGTAAGTCTGCCGTCAATCACTTCTATCTGGGTGCCTAAAACCCTGACTCCATCCAGACCGCGAACTTTAAAGAACGGGCGGACCCAATTGTCGATGCTGGCACTCACGATGAAAACCTGAGCACCTGCAACCAGGGCTTCGTGTACCAGCGTAACACCTTTGGGGCGCAACAGATGCTGGTATTCTTCGGCAAAATCGCGACAGAGCGCATCAAACTTCTCTATACGCATGCCGGCAAAAAGATGGGCAAAGATGAGTTGCTTCGCTTTCCAGTTGGGAAAGAGATGCAACTTCATGAGTACCAAAAGCGGACTGTACATTAGGAAAACCATCAGAAAACGACCGGTACCCTTGGCATATCTGATGAATTCCAGCAGGGTATCGCTTGTTGTCAGCGTTCCGTCGAAATCGAAACAATATAATTTTTTCTTCATTTTCTTATACGATATAAATAAGGATCAGGAAGGAGAGCAACCAGGCGAGCACGATAAACTGGGTGATGCGGTCGCGCAGGATAATCTTCGTAGGGTCACCACTCTTCTGGTCTACCACAGCTATCTGGATGTATCTCAGCAAACCTACCAGCACAAAGACACTCGTAAGATAGAGATAATCAGTATGGAAATTATCAATCACCTCCGGACTCACCGTATACATGATGTAACATACCAGGGTTACGGAAGCCGTAATCGTGATAGCCTGGTTGATGAAGGTGAGGTTGTAGCGGATGGTATTCTTGCGGGGAGCCTCGCCCGTCTTCTCCATGCGCAGCACATCATCGCGGCGCTTGGCAAAGCTCATGAAGAGGGTGATGAGGAAGGTCATCAGCACAATCCACTTACTGAGTACGATGCCCGTTGCTACACCACCTGCCAGCAGACGGAGTACGAAACCGAAGGCCACGATACACACATCGATGATGGCATATTGCTTGAATTTGGCGCAGTAGCCGAGATTCAGAAGCCAATAGAAGATGATGATTCCCATCGTCTCCCATGATCCGAGCAGGCTGCATATACCCATAGAGAGGGCAAACATCAGGAACATCAGTCCGTATGCCTGTTTGATGCTGACCGCTCCCGATGCTATCGGACGATGGCACTTGACAGGGTGGCGGCGGTCGGCCTCCACATCATAGATATCGTTGAAACAATAGATGCTTGATGCGGCAAAACTGTAGGCGAAGAAAGTAATCAGACCCGCCAGCAGAGCATCTGTATGCAACAGGGCGCCGCCAAAGAACAGCGGTAAGAAGATAAAGCCATTCTTGATCCATTGTTTCGGGCGAACCAGTCGCAGCAGCGCTGCAAAACCTTTACTGTCTTCCAATTTATTCTCGTTCATAAAACTCTAATTTTCTTAATAAATAAACTCCTTTTTACTTGATAAACTTAGCTAACTCTTTAGAAATCCATCCGGCTATCTTGCTCAGAATCCATGCTGCAGGCAGGGTGATGCCTATACAGATGAAGAAGGTAGGCCAATAGCCTAAATGATATGGTTCAATGTATTTCAGCACGAAGTGGATATGGAGCAGATAACACTCCAGACTCAGCGCTCCCACAAACATGAACCCCTTGTTAAACCAGCTCGGTGTGCGGCGGAAGATGCGGTTCAGCAGCAGAATGCTGGTGATGGTAAGCGGGATATAGAGCATGCGTTCCAGGAAGAGCGGAAACATGCCGTGCTTCTCCTGTTCCAGGAAGATGCTCGCCAGCAGCGTCATCAGGAACATGAGCCATATCATCCATATTGAAGTGCCGTCGAGCGTCTGTTTCTGTCTGACCATCTCACCCATGTTGATGCCGATGAAGAAGATAGGCACGCGGCTCCAGAAAATCTCCAGATGTCCTACAGCCTGATGTATCGGGGTAACATATTGTACCAGGATGCACCACATGATCATCACCACCGGCAGCCAGCGGTAGATAGGATGGCGCTTGATGAGTTCCATATAGGCAGGGGCAAAGAGATAGAGCATTATCGTAGCCGGGATGTACCAGAAGTTGAGCTCATCATGCAGCCAGAAGCCCCAGTTGATGGTTATCTCGCCAAAGAGATAGATCCAGTTCCAGGTGCTTCCGCCCTGGAAAGTCGGGATATAGAAGAGGCAGGCTATGATGAGCCAGGTAGGGTAGATGCGCAGATAACGGCGGATGAAGAAATGTTTGGCAGAAGAATTCTTCATCCACGAGAACCAGAGACCTATTCCGCTGAGAAAGAGGAACATGTCTACACCGACATTGCCCATTCTCCGAAGCCCGAAAAAGGCATCTTCTCTAGGCAATGCCACATGAAAGAGGATGATGAACAGCATGGCTGCTCCCATCAACTCGCCGCGAAACCGGCTGATATTCGCCAGTTCTATATCTTTAATCTTCCAATTCATGCTGGTATTTCTTTTTTGTTTATTATGGGGGACAGGCGATGGAATCGCCTGGAACGGGGGGCGCGCTTGCAGCTTTCTTTCTTGCTGCTTGCTTCTTCTTCGTTCTTTCTTCCTTCTCCCTTTGTTCTTGCTTTTTCCTTTGTTCTTCCTTCTTCCTATTGAAGAGGGTTAGGGCTTCGGGTTTGGAATCTTCTTCATCAGTTGGGTGAAGAGCCATGCCAGGCAGATGCTCGATATGATGTAGAGGAGCAGGCCGGCATAGATGTCGCCCTGACGGCTGATAGGGATGAATATCTTGCGGGTGATAGGGTGGCATACGAAGAGAGCGGCTGATATGCTGCCCATCCACTCTAACACCTTGTAAATACCTGATAACCAGCTGATGTTCTGAAGAAGGTCGGCTACCAATACGCTCAGCAGACAGAAGAAGAATGGCACGAAGGTCCAGCCAATCATGCTGCCGCTCAGACTGTAAATCAGCGAGATGCAGAAGATGCAGCCAAAGAAGTTGGTGATAGGCGAATGGAAGGTCATCAGAATCTTCTCGCCATAGCGGGCATAGAGGATGCCCAGTCCGAATGGCAACATGCCGCCCATAAAGTTGTAGCGGTAGCGGTTCATCGCTTCGCTCTCTGGATTGTCAAAACCCAGGATGAGCTGGATGACGATGCAGATAGCCATCAATCCTACGGTCCATCCCCAATGGCGGCGATAGAGCAGCAGACGATAGACGATGTAGAGTTGCAGCATCAGACCGAAGAACCAGTACGGACCCGGCCAGATGATGTTATCCGGATTTGGCAATACATTATTGAACATGCCCAGCATCGCAACGATGTCGAGCGCTGCATAGTGGTGAGAGCCAGGCGTGATAAGGTCGAGCATCGTGAATGCCACGAAACCTGCTATCATCATCTTGAAGAGCTTCAGATAGTGATAGCGGATAAAGTGGAGCGGTTCGCGCCAGTTGATGCTTCCTGTAAGTTTCTTGCCCGAGATGCTGTACATTCTGGTCTGCTGTTCGGTAGAGAGATGAGGTTTAGCCTCATATTTCATCACCAGTCCGTAAGCACTCAGGAAGAGGAATACGGGCACACCGTAATGGCCGAAGAACGAGAGCAGGTGTACTGGCAGATTGAGGTCCATGCTGACCATTACCTGGTTCAGCCAGTCAACATTGTGCTGGAAGTACTGATATTCGTTCTCCTTGACGATAGGTCCCAGCCAATGGCAGTAGTTATGCAAGAAGATGCCGATGATGGCGAGTCCTCTCAGGGCATTGCATGCCGGGCGTGATAGAATAGCACTATTCATAATCAGTTTCTCCTTTCTTTCTTTTTTATCTTTTTACTTTCTTCCTTTTTTATCTTTTCCAGATGCGCATCACGAAGTTTGTCGTAATCGGCAGAGTTTTTGAGGATACGTGGCCGCATCTCGTCATATTTCGGACTCAGAATGTTATATTCCTCCTTATAGGTAGGTGTCTCGATGCCAGCCAGATACAGCAGGAGATGAGGCAGGGCATCGGTCATGAAACGCTTGTCCTTAGCCTTGCGTATCTGGCGGTAGATATCGCGGTGGTTCCTGATATATTTTGGCGAACAGTATATCCAGAACGGAATTTCAAACTCATAGTGAGCCAGCGGCCAGTCGATTTCTGCAGAGTGGTTACGGCAGATGAAGCCACGGTTCTCTTCGTAGCATTCCTCGCCATGGTCGGGCACGTAGATGACGATGGCATCCTGTTTCTGGAACCGCTTCACAATCTGGGCTACGATAGAGTCGTTGTAGAGGGTGGCGTTATCGTAATGACTCAGCATCTTGCGCTGGGCATTGGTCAGTTCAGGGCGCTTGTCTTCATAACTGCTTGCCCAGAAGCGGGCTTGCTTCGTGCGGTAGCGCAGCTTATAGTTTACATGCTGTCCCATCAGGTGGAAGATGGTGAGGTTGTGCTCCTTCTGGAAGTTCTTCAGACTGTCATCATAATCCTTCAGCAGTCCGTCGTCCAGGTCGTGGAGTTGGGTGTTGCGATGGTCAAACTGGAGTTTGCTCAGTTCCGGGTTGTTCAGGAAGAAACCGCCGCTGAAGTCGTAAACCGCCTCCTTTGCCTGTGGCAGGAATTCGTTGGTGATGAAGGTTACGTTGTAGCCTGCCTTTCGGAACACTTCTGGGAAGAGCGGATAGTCGCACCATTCGCCTTTCTCGCCTACCACATGGGTAGAGAGCATGTTCTTGAAAACGAAACTGGTCAGGTTCCAGCAGGTTACCACATCGGTAAACTTGGTGAGCTTGCGCGATTTCTCCAAGGCTACCTGCTGTGGAGTGGTATCCATGAAATAGCCGTACTGCTGGGAATGATGGCGGCCGAAGCTTTCGCCGATAATCAGTACGATGTTTGGCGAGCGGTAGCTGCAGCTGTCAACCTTTACCTCGTGGGCAGCATGAATGAGTTGGGTAATCTGATGCGCAGCCAGCTGGTTGGCATAGATACTGAATTGGAGTCGGTAGATTGGCAGATAGAGTACAGCATGATCCTTCTCAGTCAGGATATGCTCTACTTCGCCTATCGTTCTACCGTTCATGAGTTTATGGTAAGCCATCTTGTTGTGCCAGGAGGTACAGCATCCTGTGATGAGGATGATGAGGCATAGGATTCCGAAGCTGGCAGGCATGGCTGCAGTCATGCGGGGGATAGCCATCAGTCGTTTCTTGACTGAAGCCAACTCCAGAATGGTAATGATGAAAACGTATAGCTTGATGAGTTGCTTGCGGAAGATGGCGATGAGAATCTGGATGAGAGCCAGAAGCAGAATCCAGCCCACACTACTGAAGAGAACCTCGGCAGAGATGAGGGCTGAGAGGAAACTGCTAGCCTCCGAACTGTTGGTCTCGCCCACCAGCATCAGCATAGAAGGGTTGAGCGTAGAGCCGAAATTCACGTAGCAATAGGTGTCGGCGGCAGCTGTACTATATAATATAAGGTATAGTACGGCACGCAGGCCCCAGCGCACCTTCTTGGGGAAGATGGCGACAACGGCACACACAACATAGAGGTCGACAAAGAGTTCTAGGAACAGGTTGTCGTATAAAGTCCCCTTGGCAGGTGTAGTCACGATAGAACTGATCATGCCCAGCAGGTACATGAACACAAAGAAGTTGGCATTTCTGCGAATCGGCGCAGAAGCCACGTTCAGACACTTCTTAATGATTTCTTTCCAACTCATTTTTTGCTATTTGTTGTTTAAATATGATTTAAAGCGGTTTCGGAGAGAGGGATGCCTAGAGCTGCCTGTAGTTTCTGACAGCCAGTTGTTCGATGCATTCCGGCACCATTCCCCTGATGCTTTCCTTCTCTTTGATACGCTTTCTGATTTCCGTGCTGCTGATGTTGAGCAGTGGAGTTTCTACGATGGTAACGCCTTCAGGCACATTGCCTATGCTGGCTCCCTGACGCGGATAAACCACGATGGGATAGTGGGCTAGGATGTCGTCGTGGTGGTACCACTTGTCGAAAGCAGCCCAGTTGTCGCCACCAATCAGCAGGGTGAACTCGTTTTCGGGGTAATCCTTGCTGATGGCTTGCAGCGTGTGCCAGGTATAAGATGGCTTAGGCAGGCGGAACTCATAGTCGCATGCCTTCAGTTGTGGCTCGTGCTCCAGCGCTTTCTCTACCATTTCCAGGCGCAGCTGGTCGTCGAGCAAGTCGGTAGCGGTCTTCTTGAATGGGTTCATGGGCGAAACCATGAACCACACCTCATCCAGGCAGGCCTTCTCGCAAAGGCTTTTCGCCAATGCAATATGGCCCGTATGGATGGGGTTGAAGCTACCGCCAAAGATTCCTACCTTCTTCATTTCTTACTCTGCGTCTAGGAAGGCCTTGACGAGCTGATAAACCTCCTGCTGAGCCTTCTCCAAGTCATCGTTTACGACCACGTGGTCAAACTGAGGGGCAAAGGTCAGCTCATAGCTTGCCTTGGCAAGGCGCTGCTCGATAACCTCAGGCGCATCAGTATTTCTGCCTACCAGACGGCGGCGTAATTCCTCTACCGAAGGTGGCTGGACAAAGATGCTCAAGGCACGTTCGCCATAAAACTTCTTGATGTTTACACCACCCTTCACGTCAACATCGAAAATCACAGACTCGCCCTTGGCAAGCTGGTTTTCTACCTGTGACTTCAGGGTGCCGTAGAATCTGTCCTGGTAAACCTCCTCGTACTCCAGGAACTCGTCAGCCTCAATCTTAGCCTTGAATTCCTCTGGAGAGAGGAAGAAATACTCTACACCATTCTGTTCTGTACCGCGAGGAGCACGAGAGGTACAGCTGATAGAGAAAGCCAGCTTCAATTCCGGGTGCTCTTTCATCAGCCAGTTTACTATTGTGCTCTTACCGCTGCCCGATGGGGCGCTGAAAATTAACAATCCGTTCTTCATTTTTTATTCTTCTTTTCTTTATTTGCTGTTTGATAGGGGGCTTTTTGGACAGGCGATGGAATCGCCTGGAACGGGGGCGAGGCTTTCAAAAACGCCACTTGAGGGGGCTTTTGAGGCGGCTCTTGGGGGAGAGAGGAGGTGCCTGTCTCTTGTTTAGAGAGCATTCAGCACCTGCTCCTTGATCTGCTCCAGTTCGTCCTTCATCTTCACCACGATGTTCTGCATTTCAGCCTGGTTGCTCTTAGAGCCGGTGGTATTGATTTCGCGTCCCATTTCCTGTGCGATGAAACCGAGTTTCTTTCCTACACCATGACCTTCCTCATTCATGGTCTCGCGGAAATACTTCAGGTGGTTGGCAAGGCGCTGCTTCTCCTCGCTGATGTCGAGCTTCTCGATGTAGTAGATGAGTTCCTGCTCCAGGCGGTTCTTGTCGTAATCCACATTCGGAATCTGCTGCAGACCGTTAACGATGTTCTGTCTGATCTTCTCCACGCGAGCCTTCTCGTATGGCTCGATGCTGGCAAGGAGAGTCTGGATGTTATCCACCTTCTCAGTAAATTTCTTCTGGAGAGCGGCTCCTTCCTGCTTGCGGAAGGCAACGAGATGGTTCACAGCCTCGCAAATTGCATTTTTTGCCACTTCCCACTCCTCATCGCTCAATTCTTCTACATCCGTCTTCGTTGTTACATCAGGAAGACGCAACAAAGTGCTGTACCAGTCGGTTGGCTCAGGAATGCCTGTTTCAGCCGAAATCTTCTTGATTTGCTGGTAATAATTCTGTACAAGCGCCGCATTGATAGGAGTGGCATCTGTGGTAGCATCCTTATCAATCCAGATGGCGAAGTCAACCTTGCCTCTTTCCAGATTTTTAGAGATATACTGACGGATTTCCATCTCCTTCTCTCTATAGAGCGGAGCAATACGAGTAGAGAGGTCAAGAGTCTTGCTATTTAATGACTTTATCTCTACATTAATCTTCTTTGTTTTAAAGGCCGCGGTAGCTTTTCCGAAGCCTGTCATTGACTGTATCATATAATCTTTCGCGTTAAATTTCTGCAAAAGTACAAAAAAAAGCGAGAAAATGAGTATATTTGCACCTTATTTAAGAATATATTTTTTAATTATGTCGTGTATATTGAATATTGAGACGAGTACGGACGTGTGCTCAGTGGCAATTAGTGATAGTGGACAGGTGATTTTCAACCAGGAAGATCACACAGGTCCTAACCATGCTGTTAAGTTGGGTGTGTTTGTGGATGAGGCTCTTGATTTCCTCGATTCTCATGGTCTTCCGTTGGAGGCTGTGGCGGTAAGTTGTGGTCCGGGTTCCTATACCGGATTGCGTATCGGTGTGAGTATGGCGAAGGGCATCTGTTATGGTCGTGGTGTGAAACTCATCGCTGTTCCAACACTCGAACTGATGGCTGTGCCTGTATTGCTTGGCGAACATCCTGAGGAGGAAGACTCCCTCATCGTACCTATGCTCGACGCCCGCCGCATGGAGGTATATGCCGAAGTGCTCGACCGCGCCCTGAAGGTGGTTCGCCCTATTCAGGCTGATATTGTGGATGCTGATACCTACAAGGAATATCTGGACCAGCATCAGGTATACTTCTTCGGAAATGGCGCTGCCAAGTGTATGGAGACCATCAACCATCCGAATGCTCACCTTGTAGAGGGCATTGAGCCTTTGGCAAAGAATATGGCTCCGCTGGCAGAGAAGCGTTTTGTAGAGGGCAAGTTCGAAGATGTGGCATATTTCGTGCCTTTCTATCTCAAGGATTTCGTGGCTAAGATGCCAAAGAAACTGCTCTAGAATTATTGATTATATAAAATATTGTTAGAATGAATATAGACGGATTAGACTATAATACCCAGAGAGCTAAGCTCATTCTGCCTGAGTATGGCCGTGAGATTCAGCAGATGGTAGATCATTGTCTGACGCTTGCCGACCGTGAAGAGCGCCAGCGTTGTGCAGAGACCATTATTGCTGTCATGGACCGTATGTTCCCTGAGAACAGAGGGGTAGAGGACCATGAGCAGAAACTCTGGGACCAGCTTGCCATCATGAGCAATTTCCAGCTCGACATCGATTTCCCTTATGATGTATCGGATGCTGTGAAGATAGCAACCAAGCCGGAGCCTTTGCCATATCCTATGCAGCACATCCCGGTGCGCCATTATGGAGCTATGCTCTTCGAGATTTTCGAAAAGCTGAAGACAATGGAACCAAGTGAGGAGCGCGATAAACTCGTGGAGCTGACTGCCAACCAGATGCATCGCGACCTGGTAACCTGGAGCCATGGCTCCAGTGATGTAGCCAAGGTAGCTTCCGATCTGGCACGTTTTACCGATGGCAACATCCAGCTCGATCTCGATACTTTCGTTTTCGAGAAGGTTGAGGCACAGCCTAAGAATGTAAATAATAAGAAGAAAAAGTAATCCACATTATTATATATAGTAGACAAGCTTATGGAGTCTTTCATCATAGAGGGCGGTCATCCGCTCAAAGGTACTATCACACCTCAGGGCGCCAAGAACGAGGCCCTGCAGGTTATCTGTACCACAATCCTTACCGACGAGCCTGTGCGCATCACCAACGTGCCGGACATCCTGGATGTGAACAACCTGATTAAGTTGCTCCAGGAGATAGGTGTCAAGGTAACCAAGCACAGTCGTCATGACTATACATTCCAAAGTGATGAGTTGAAACTCGATTATCTCGACAGTCTGGAGTTTGTGAAGAAATGTTCTTCTCTTCGTGGTAGTGTGCTCATGATAGGTCCGCTGCTCGGTAGATGTGGCAAGGCTACCATAGCTCAGCCGGGTGGCGATAAGATAGGTCGTCGCCGTCTGGATACTCACTTCCTGGGCTTCAAGTATCTGGGAGCCAACTTCGTTCACGATGATGAGCGTAATGTTTATCAGATACAGGCAAAGAAACTGAAGGGCTGCTATATGTTGCTCGATGAGGCTTCGGTTACCGGTACCGCCAATATCATCATGGCATCTGTATTGGCAAAGGGCACTACCACCATTTATAATGCAGCTTGCGAACCATATATCCAGCAGCTCTGCCATCTGCTCAATGCGATGGGTGCTCAGATCAGCGGCATCGCCAGCAACCTGCTCACCATCGTGGGTGTTGATAAACTGCATGGTGCCGAGCATCGCATCTTGCCTGATATGATTGAGGTAGGTTCGTTCATCGGCATGGCGGCAATGTGTGGCGAAGGTGTACGCATCAAGAATGTGTCTGTCAAGGATTTGGGCATTATTCCTGATGCATTCCGCCGTTTGGGAGTGAAGATAAAGATAGAGGATGATGACCTTGTGATTCCAGAGCAGAAGCATTATGTCATCGATTCGTTTATTGACGGCACCATCATGACGCTTGCCGATGCCCCTTGGCCAGGACTCACTCCAGACCTTCTCTCCGTGCTCCTCGTAGTGGCTACCCAGGCTCGCGGCAGCGTTCTCTTCCATCAGAAGATGTTCGAGAGCCGCCTCTTCTTCGTGGATAAACTGATTGATATGGGTGCGCAGATTATTCTCTGTGACCCTCACCGTGCAGTGGTGGTAGGTCATGACCATAAGATCAAACTGCGTGCTGGCAGAATGACCAGTCCTGATATCCGTGCCGGTATTGCCCTGCTGATTGCTGCCATGAGTGCCAACGGTACCAGCCGCATTGCCAATATCGCCCAGATAGACCGTGGTTACGAGGATATCGAGCATCGCCTTAATGCGCTGGGTGCCAAGATAACCCGTGTCAGTGACTAGATAAGTGAAGAACGAAGAGTGAAGAATTCAACGGCTTTACTAATCATAAAGTTCAAAGTTCAAAATTCAAAGTTCCAAGTAATATGATTAGACGCGATGAAGTATATAAGATAGGCAAGTTGGGAAAACCTCATGGCGTGAAGGGCGAGATTACTTTCGCCATTACAGATGATGTTTTCGACCGTGTAGATGCCGAGTATCTGGTACTCGACATTGATGGCATCCTCGTGCCTTTCTATTTAGAGGAATATCGGTTTAAGAACGATGAGAATGTGCTCGTGAAGTTTGAGGATATCGATACCCAAGAGCAGGCACGCAACTATACCGGTTGCGAGGTTTTCTTCCCACGTCATCTCTCTGACAGTGATGAAGAGAACATGAGCTGGGCAGAAATCATCGGTTTCCACCTTGTAGATGCTGTAAGCGGCAAGGTGGTAGGAACCATTGATCATGTAGACGATTCCACCCTCAATCTTCTTTTCGAGGTAACAACCGATGCAGGTGATGAAATCCTCATCCCTGCCAGCAACGACCTCATTGAAGAGGTGAGTGCTGAAAAGAAAGAAATCAGAATGGCAATTCCTGAGGGATTGCTCGACTTATAAAGTGAAGAGTGAAGAACGAAGAGTGAAGAATTCATTTGCTTTACTAATCATAAAGTTCTAAGTTCAAAGTTAATAATTTCAAAGTAAATGAAGAAACAACAGATATGTATTCTCGGTTCTACGGGAAGTATCGGTACACAGGCGCTTGATGTCATCGAACAGCACAGTGACCTTTACGAGGTGTATTGCCTCACCGCCAACAACCGAGTGCAGGAACTTGCTGAGCAGGCTCGCAAGTTCCATCCGGCTGCTGTGGTCATAGCTAATGAGGCTCGTTACGAGGAACTGAAGGATATGCTCAGTGATGAGCCTGATATCAAGGTTTATGCCGGTGCTCAGGCGCTTTGCGATATCGTACAGGCTGAGCCTATCGATATGGTGCTGGCTTCCATGGTAGGCTTCTCGGGCCTGGAACCAACCATCCATGCCATCAAGGCGCGTAAGAAGATATGTCTTGCCAACAAGGAAACGCTGGTGGTTGCGGGTGAACTGATTTGCAATCTTGCACAGGAATATCATGTGCCTATCCTCCCTGTTGACAGCGAGCATAGTGCCATCTTCCAGAGTCTGGTGGGTGAGGGCGACAACGAAGTTGAGAAGATTCTTCTGACTTGTTCGGGTGGTCCTTTCCGTAATTATACCCACGAGCAGTTGGAGAAGGTGACTGCTGCCGATGCCCTCAAGCATCCTACCTGGGATATGGGCGCCAAGATAACCATCGATTCGGCTTCGCTCATGAACAAGGGCTTCGAGGTGACAGAAGCTAAATGGCTCTTTGGAGTTCCGGCTGACAAGATAGAGGTGCTTATCCATCCGCAGAGCGTTGTTCATAGTGCCGTTCAGTTTGTTGATGGTGCTGTCAAGGCTCAGTTGGGTGTGCCAGATATGCGTCTGCCTATCCAGTATGCCTTCTCTTTCCCTCAGCGTCTGCATCTGAATGGCGATCGTCTCGACCTCTTCAAGACGCAGGATTTGCAGTTCTTCAAGCCTGACTATCAGAAGTTCAAGTGCCTGCAACTGGCTTTCGATGCCATTAGAAAGGGTGGTAATATGTCATGTATCGTGAATGCTGCCAACGAGATAGTGAATGCCGGCTTCCGCAAAGGTGAGTGTGGCTTCCTTCAGATGGCTGATATCATCGAAGAGACGATGGCGAAGGCTACTTTCGACAGTAATCCCGACCTCGATGTCTATCTGCAGACCGATGCTGAGGCTCGCCGCATAGCTACAGAGCTGATGCTCAAGTAATAGTTAATAGTTTATAGTTAATAGTTTATAGTTAATAGTTAAAATGAACGTAGGATATAGGGCTCATCATAAAGTTCCAAGTTCCAAGTTCAAAGTTCAAAGTAAATAAATGGAAGTATTTTTGATCAAAGCGTTGCAGCTGATGCTGTCGCTTTCCATCTTAGTGTTGCTCCATGAGGGCGGACACTTCTTCTTCTCCAAACTCTTTGGTGTAAGAGTGGAGAAGTTCTATCTGTTCTTCGACCCTTGGTTCCATCTCTTCGAGTTCAAGCCAAAGAATTCGGATACTACCTATGGTTTGGGATGGTTGCCGCTCGGAGGATATTGCAAGATTTCGGGTATGATAGATGAAAGTTTCGATACCGAACAGATGAAACAGCCGGAACAGCCATACGAGTTTCGCAGCAAACCGGCATGGCAGCGCCTGCTCATCATGATAGGTGGCGTGCTGGTTAACTTCGTGCTGGCTCTCTTCATCTATTCCATGATTCTGTTCCATTGGGGCGACAATTATGTGGCTACCCGCGATATGAGTTATGGTATGAAGTTCAATACCGAGGCAAAGGCATTGGGCTTCCAGGATAAGGATATCCTGGTAAGTACCGATCTGGGTGAGTTCAAGACCTTTGATGGCGATTTGTATCGTAATCTCTCTGAGGCTAAGCTGGTCAATATCATCCGTCAGGGCAAACCGGTGACGCTTAATCTGCCTGGCGATCTCGACATGCTCAGTATGATTAAGAGCAGTCCTCGCTTCGTAGATTTGTATGTGCCTCTGCAGATTGATAGTGTGATGAAGGATTCGCCTGCCAGCAAACTCGGTTTGGCAAAGGGTGATAAGATTCTTGCTATTAATAATAAAAAGGTAGTCTCTTTCAACGAATTTCAGATTGAATTGGGCAGAGTAGAGGATGTGCTTGCTTCGGCTGAGACGCCGCAGGACAGTGCCAGAGCACTTACAGCTCAGGTTACTTATCTCAAGGCTTCTGGCGATACCGTCAAGTCAAGTGTTCTCCTGAAGTCTACCGAAGAGGGTGTGAAGTTTGGTTTCTACAATCATCCTGTCATGCTCGATTATAAGATTACTCATGTCAACTATGGCTTCTTCGAGAGTTTCCCTGCCGGCATTAAATACGGCTGGAATGTCTTGGCCGGTTATGTGGGCGATATGAAGTATGTCTTCTCTAAGGAAGGCGCCAAGAGTCTGGGTGGTTTCGGTGCGCTGGGCAGTCTCTTCCCATCTGTATGGGATTGGCATGCATTCTGGCTTATGACAGCGTTCCTGAGTATCATTCTTGCCTTCATGAACATTCTTCCTATCCCTGCTCTTGATGGTGGACATGTGTTCTTCCTTCTCTATGAGATTATCACAGGTCGCAAACCGGGCGATAAGTTCATGGAGCGTGCTGAGTATATTGGTTTCGGCATACTGATTCTTCTGCTTGTTGTGGCCAATCTGAACGATGTATTGCGACTCTTCGGCATCTTGTAATGCCGGGGAATCGAGAAAATAAAGATCAAAAAAAGAGGGTGTGTCATTAATTTATGACACACCCTCTTTTTTTTGAGTCTATTCTTTTATACGTATTATACGTATCTGATAATCTGTCCTACACTAACCTTCTTGTCTTTGCGGTAGCCGTTGAGTCTGCAGATCTGCTCTACAGTTACGCCACGCTTTTCAGCGATAGAACTAAGCGTTTCGCCTGGCTTCACCTTGTGGTAGAGTTTCTCGTGGCCAGCAGGCAGTTCGTAGTATCTTCCCACTTCGCCGCCGTTAACCTGCTCTCTGGTGTAACCACCGTTGCCAACCTTGCCGCGGGCAGCATTGGCATCAGCTGATTCGCTTTCGTAGGTATTACGGTTAAAGCTGTAGAAGTCGCCTGTAACGTCCTGGTTGCGGAAATCGAAGAAGAGTGCTGGGTTCAGAGCCACACCACAGAGACGGGTCTCAAAGTGGAGATGCGAACCGGTACTTCTACCTGTATTACCACCCAAGCCAATCACATCGCCGGCTCTTACCTCTTCGCCCTCAGTAACGAGCTGCTTGGAGAGGTGACCATAGATGGTCTCCAAACCATTGTTGTGACGAATCACGATGTACTTACCGTAACCACCACCTTCATATCTTACGATGCGAACTCTGCCTGAAAAGGCTGAGCGGATTGAGTCGCCAATATAAACCTTGATGTCCATACCTTTATGTTGGCGGCCAAAGCTAGCACGGTAACCGAAGTTACTTGTGACAACGCGACTAGGAGTTGGCATGCAGAAATGACGGAGATCGATGCGGAAGTGCTCAGGTAAGGTTGTAGCCCTGTGAGCGTACTTGTTAGAGAAATCCTCATACAGCTCGGCTGCAGGGTTCTCTCTGTCTTCAATCATTCGATAATGCGACACAGCGAGTGTGTCGAGCGATTTCATTCTGTGGTCTACAGGTGCCTGTCTTGCCAACAGATCTTGTCCGCAAACGGGAGAAGCTGTTAGCGCCAACAATGCAACGACCGAAATTTTCTTTATACTCTTTTTAAAACTCATACTACTTTTTCTATTTTCTTTTTTAGGTTCGTGTCAACAGCGCAGAATCATACAAAAAATTCTGCAAAACCCACTAAGGCAAATGCCTTCATGTAGCGGTTTTGTTATATAGACGTTGCAAATATAACAAAAAAACTTCAAAAAACCAAAGTTGTTAAAGCCAAAAGGGCGATATTTAACGCCCTAACCTTTTTTTTAACTTACATTAGGAAAATGAGATGCAAGGAGTTGACTTTTAGTACGTTTCATGCTTTTGTAGCATTCTCAACAGAGCCACGGCAGGAGAATGCCCCATGAAAATATACTTTTTTACCTCCGGACTGGTGAATCTGAGGCATTCCTGATAAGCGCGGTAGAGGTCGTTGAGATTGATGGTAAATTCCTTACCCGATGACTCTCTGATACCGATAATCATCTTTGCCGTTACATGCAGTTTGACATATCTGATGCCTGTTGCGCTTTCTATTTCCGTAATGTTTTCGAGAATGGCTCTCATTTCTTCCAGGGATATTTCTGGTCGCGGCTCCCTAATAGCCGGCTTTCTTCTTCTATCCATAATTATACTTTTTACTTTTGGGACAGGCGATGGAATTGCCTGGAACGGGGGTGAGGCTGCTTGATAGCTGAAGCCACCTTTTAGCCTTGCTTTCTGATAACAGGAACTGCTTTAGCTTGCTTTCTGATAGCAGGAACTGCTCTTGCTTGCTGCTTTAGCTGATGGCTGCCCAGTTGATATGGGTTTTCTTCAAATCCCTGAGGCGGTTCCAGAGCAGGGCGTTGTGAGGAGCATTGCATTCGGGATCGTTGTCGATGATTTCCTGTGCTTCTGTGCGTGCCAGTTGTACCAGCTGACCATCTCTGGCAATATTTGCTATCTTCAGGTCGAAAGCCATGCCGCTCTGCTGCGTTCCCTCCAGGTCGCCGGGACCACGGAGTTTCAAGTCGGCCTCGGCGATACGGAAACCGTCGTTCGTATCGCACATGATATCAATTCGTTTGCGGGTTTCTTCTGAAAGCTTATAGTTGGTTACCAGAATACAGTAGCTCTGGTCGCTGCCTCTTCCTACACGGCCTCGCAGCTGGTGCAACTGGGACAGACCGAAGCGCTGTGCATCCAGGATAACCATCACAGAAGCATTGGGCACATTTACACCAACTTCTATTACGGTGGTGGCAACGAGAATCTGTGTTTCGCCCTTTACAAACTGCTCCATCTCTACCTCCTTTTCGGCAGATTTCATCTTGCCATGAATCTTACTCAATTTGAATTCCGGGAATACCTGTTTCAGCGTTTCGTAACCTTCTTCCAGGTTCTTCAGGTCGCTCTTCTCACTTTCTTTGATCAGCGGAAAGACGATATATACCTGTCTGCCGAGATTAATCTGGCGGCGGATGCTCTGATAGAGGCTGGTGAGTTGGGTATCAAACTTATGTAGCGTCTGTATAGGTTTTCTGCCCGGTGGCAGTTCATCAATCACGCTCACGTCCAGGTCACCATAAATGGTCATGGCGAGGGTGCGGGGGATAGGAGTGGCGGTCATCACGAGGATATGAGGCGGATTCTCGCTCTTGTTCCACAGCTTGGCTCTCTGTGCTACACCGAAGCGATGCTGCTCATCGATGACGGCTACGCCTAATCTTCTGAAAACCACAGGGTCTTCGAGGATGGCATGGGTGCCTACCAGAATCTGGATGTCGCCCGTAGCCAGGTCGGCAAGAATCTTTTCTCTTTTCTTTCCCTTTACGATGCCTGTGAGCAGTTCTACCCGGATGTCCATTCCCTGCAGAAAGTCACAGATGGTTTGTAGATGCTGCTCGGCAAGAATTTCAGTAGGTGCCATCATACATGCCTGATAACCATTGTCCAGCGCAATGAGCATGGTCATGAGTGCCACGAGCGTCTTGCCTGAACCCACATCACCTTGCAGAAGACGGTTCATCTGTCTGCCGCTGCACATATCGGCTCTGATTTCATGCATCACCCGTTTCTGTGCTCCTGTCAGTTCGAAAGGCAGATGATGGGCATAGAACCCGTTGAAGATGTCAGCGATGCGGTTGAAGACATAGCCCCTGAACTTGCGGCGCTGGTCGGTGGCATACCTTATTATATTAAGCTGCACATAAAAGAGTTCCTCAAATTTAAGGCGTACCTGTGCTTTCTGCATCTCCTGATGGGAATGCGGATAATGAATCATCCGGATGGCTGCATCGCGCGAAACCAGATGCAGACGGTCTACGATATGGTTTGGCAGCGTTTCGGGAAGAGGAGGAAGGATGGTGACCAACTGCTTGGTCATCTTCTCTATGGAACGTGAGGTGTAGCCGCGTTTTCTCAGGTTCTCGGTAAGCGAGTAGTAGGGCTGCATGCCCATCTCTGAAATCTGGAGATTGGTGGCATCGTCCATATCGGGATGGGTAAACTGGAATCTGCCGTTGAAGACGGTTGGCTTTCCGAAAACGAGATATTCGGTTCCCACACGGTAAGTCTTCATGATGTATTGGGCACCGCGATACCAGATGAGGTCAGCCACACCGTAGCCGTCTGAGAAATGGGCTACCAGCAGCTTGTTGCGCTTGCCGGTATCTATCTCGTCGTAGCTGAGTATCTTGCCTTTGAGCTGTACAAAGGGCATGTCGGCATTGAGTTCGCTGATGTGGAAAACCTTGGAGCGGTCTACATATTTATAAGGATAGTATTCTAGCAGGTCACTATAAGAGTTGATACCGAGTTCCTTGCTCAGTATCTCTTTCTTCTTGGGCCCTACTCCTGGCAGGAACATGATGTCTTGGTCTAAAATACTATTCATATTATGCAAAAGTACAACATTCAGACAAAACAGCCAAAATGTTTAACTTATTTTTAAATAGTGACGTTACAAAACGGAGCGTCTTGCGTCTTTATTCTATAATCATTAGAAACAAACTCTAGAACAATGATAAAGATAAAGAATAAACTGTTCATCATCTTATGGTTGCTATCCTTGGGCTTTGCAGTCCAGGCACAGGATTTTTATGTATCAACCTCTTTCCACGAGCCGGCAACCGACGGCTTGCGGTTCATCTATAGTAGGGATGCCGTCCATTGGGACAGTATTCCGGGCACCTTCCTGGCTCCTAAGGTAGGCAAGCAGAAAGTGATGCGCGACCCTTCCATCATCCGTACCCCAGACGGTGTGTTCCATCTGGTATGGACCAGCAGCTGGCGGGGCGACCGTGGCTTCGGTTATGCCGAGAGTCGCGACCTGATGCATTGGAGCGAACCGAAATTCATCGAGGTGATGGACGATCCTACTACCGTGAATGTATGGGCACCGGAACTCTTCTGGGATGAAGACCGCCAGCAGGCAATGGTGGTATGGGCATCGTGTGTGCCTAGCCAGCACTTCGCCCTGGGTATCGAAGACGAGAAGAACAATCACCGTCTCTACTATTCCGTAACCAAGGATTTTAAGACATGGACCAAGGGCAAGCTCCTGATAGATCCGGGATTCAGTTGCATAGATGCTACTCTGCTGAAGCGTGGTAAGAACGATTATGTGATGGTATTGAAGGATAATACCCGCAATGCCCGCAATATCAAGGTGGCTTTTGCCAAGAACCCGATGGGACCGTGGAGCAAGGCTTCTGAACCGTTCACCGGCAATTTCATGGAAGGACCAACCACCGTCAAACTGCCTAAGAACAGTCCGCTGGGCAATGGTTATCTCATTTATTACGATCGTTACCGCCTCTTCGATTTCGGCGCTCATTTTACCAAGGATTTCGTTCATTTCACCGATGTGAGCCAGCAGGTGAGTGTGCCGAAGAATCATAAGCACGGCACCATCTTCCGTGCTCCGGAACGCATCGTGAAGGCTTTGCTGGAGCAGGACCGCATCCACTATACCGGAACCACAATGGCAGATCCGTCTCGTCATGACGGAGCCTTGTCGCCAGTGGTAGGAGTCCACAATATCCAGACGCTCCGTGCCAACCGCGAGCATCCTTCCCAGGCAAATGGCGGGGGCTGGACCTATAACCATCAGCCGATGATGGCGTATTGGAACGGCAAGTTCTACATGCATTTCCTGAGCGATCCTGCTGAGGAGCATGTACCCCCATCGAGAACCCTGATGCAGGTTTCTGAGGACGGATACAACTGGAGCCAGCCACAGATTCTCTTCCCTGAATATGATGTGCCAGCCGATTTCAGAAAGGCGAAATACCAGCCGAAACCGGAACTGCAATATCCTGATGTCTACAAGCAGAAACCATTGAAGGCAATCATGCACCAGCGTGTGGGCTGGTATGTATCCAAGGGCGGCATCCTTCTGGCTACCGGAAACTATGGTGTGGCATTGGACAGAAAGGACGACCCGAACGATGGTAACGGCATCGGCCGTGTGGTGAGAGAGGTGAAGAAAGACGGTTCGCTCGGACCTATCTATTTCATCTATTACAATCATGGATTCAATGAGAAGAATACCGCTTATCCTAATTATAAGAAAGCATCCAAGGCGGTAAGAGCGGCTTGCGAGGAAATCCTTGCCAACCCACGTTACCGCATGCAATGGGTGGAAGAGGCAGATAGAGGCGAAAAGCTGATACCTGTCAACAATGGTTACAAGGCCTATTGCGACTATACCCTGCCGGATGGCAGAATAGCCAGTCTGTGGAAGCATGCCCTCACCTCGTTGAGTCTGGATGGCGGAAATACCTATACTACTACCAACCGTGCCCTGGGATTCGTCAACAGCAATGCCAAGATATGGGGACAGCGGTTGAGCGATGGCACTTATGCCACTGTCTACAATCCGTCTGAATACCGCTGGCCGCTGGGCATCTCGCTGAGTGGTGACGGATTGGAATATAAAACGCTGAATCTGATTTGTGGCGAAGTACCACCGATGAGATACGGTGGCAACTATAAGAGTCGTGGTCCGCAGTATGTCCGTGGCATCCAGGAAGGCAATGGCGTTCCTAAGGATTCTGATATGTGGGTGAGCTATTCCATGAACAAGGAAGATATCTGGGTGGCGCATGTACCCGTTCCGGTAAAGACCGTGGCTACTGCCCATGCCGATGATGATTTCGCTCAGTATCAGAAACTCGGCGATCTCAAGACCTGGAATATCTATTCTCCGCTGATGGCGCCGGTTTCACTCCGTCAGGAGTGGCTCGAACTGAAGGATGAAGATCCGTTCGACTATGCCTGTGTAGAGCGCAAGATACCAGCATCTTCCTATCTGAAGGCATCCTTCGATGTACAGGCAGCACAGACCCGCAACGGTTCCCTGCAGATTGAATTCCTCGATGAGAAGGGCATCGCCTGCACCCGCATCGAACTGAACAAAGAAGGAATGATCCGTGTGAAGAACGGAGCGAGATATGGCAATGTGATGCCTTATCAGGCAGACCAGACCTATCGTTTCGAGGCAACATTGGATACCCGGCACCGCCAGCTCAACCTCACCGTGAGCACCCTAGATGCAGAGGGCAAGGCATTGCAGAGCAAGAGCACCAAGCGCATCTTCTACGCACCTGTGCATCAGATAGAGCGCATCCGTTTCCGTACCGGCGACTTCCGTGCCTTCCCTACCATCGACACTCCTGCCGACTGGTTCGGTACTTTGGAGCATGCCGGTGATACCGATACCACCGCCCTCTACCGCATCGCTCATGTCAAGACCGTGAGTCTGGATGCTGATGCCGGTTCGGCTGTGCTCAAGACCGCAGATTACAAGCATTATGTAGACGATTTCAATGCAATGGAGCCGGAGGTTCTCCATACTTCTGCCATCCCAAATGCGCAGGCATGGGACTGGATGAAGCAGAATGTGCCCCTCTTCGACTGTCCGCAGCGCAACTTCGAGGAGATGTATTATTTCCGCTGGTGGACGCTCCGCAAGCATATCGAAAATACACCTGTAGGCTATGCGATGACCGAGTTCCTCGTGCCTCGCAGTTATGCCGACAAGTATAATCTCATCGCCTCTGGAGTGGGGCATCATATCCACGAGAGTCGCTGGATTCGTGATGGAAAGTATCTCGACGGCATCTTGAATACCTGGTATTATGGCAATGGTGGCAAGCCGATGGCTAAGATCAATTTCTATAGCAGTTGGATGCCTGCCTCTATCTGGGAGCGCTATCTTGTAGATGGTAACCGGAAGGAGTTTAAGTCGTTGTTGAACGACCTGGACAAGGAGTATCAGCTGTGGGATGACCACCGCTGGAGCAACGGACTCTACTGGCAGTATGATGTGCGTGATGCGATGGAAGAGACCATCAGTGGCGGCAGAAGAGAGAAGAATGCCCGTCCTAGCATCAATAGTTATATGTATGGCAATGCAATGGGCATCGCCCAGATGGCAAAGACCATCGGCTATCAGGACTTGGCTAGGAAGTATGAGGCTAAGGCAGATACTCTGAAGCATCTGGTAGAAACCCAACTCTGGGATGCCGACCATCAGTTCTTCGAGGTGTATAAGCCGAATGCCGGCGAGGCGAAGGAGGTAGCCACGAAGAGAAGTTTCCAGCCTAGTGGCGATGCTGCAGTATCAGCAAAGGTGCGCGAGGCAATCGGTTTCCTGCCTTGGTATTTCAATCTCCCTGCCGATGAGGCGAAGTTTGCTGAGGCTTGGAAACAGGCTGCAGACAGCAAGGGCTTCTCTGCTCCTTACGGACAAACCACCGCAGAGCGCCGCCATCCGCAGTTCCGCTCTCATGGAGTAGGAAAGTGTGAGTGGGATGGTGCCATCTGGCCTTTCGCTACCGCCCAAACCCTGACAGCGATGGCGAATTTCATCAACAATTATCAGGTGAAGCCATCTGCCCTCGCAGTTTCTTCAAAAGGTAGTCTCGATATGGACAGCCTTTACTTCAATGAGATGGAGAAGTATGTGCAGAGTCAGAGCATGCGTGGCAAACCTTACATCGGTGAGTATCTTGATGAAACCACTGGTTACTGGTTGAAGGGCGATCAGGAGCGCAGCAGATATTACAACCATTCTACCTTCTGCGATCTCATCATCACCGGCATCGTGGGTCTTCGTCCTCGTGCCGATCAGACCATCGAGGTGCGTCCTATCATTCCAGCTGGCAAATGGCAGTACTTCTGTCTTGACAAGGTGCGTTATCATGGTCACGACCTCACCATCCTCTACGACCAGGATGGTTCCCGTTATCATGTGGGCAAGGGCTTGCAGGTATGGGTAGATGGTAAGTTGGCTGGTCAGCGTGATACGCTCGGCAAACTCGTAGTGAAGGATGCATTCAAATAATGTAGAATAAAATACGATATGAAACGAAGAAAATATTTATTGATACTGATAGGACTTTTGGGCATGATACAGATTCATGCTCAAAAGTCTGTTGCTTTTAAGGCGGATAATGAAGCGCCTCAGCCACAATGGATTGGAGCGATAACCGATGAGGATGCGCACATTCCGAGTAACCGAGATTATGTAGGAACGGGATCGGTGAATGCGAAGGGAAAACCAGACTGGAAGGCTACGGCTCCATTGTCAAGACAAAGCATCTGGCTGAAGAAAGAAATGAAACTCCCGGCTGATGTCCGCAAGGCAACGATGAAGATTGTGGGACTGGGTTTCTATGAGTTCAGCATCAATCAGCAGAAGGTGACGAATGCCGTTTTCGCCCCTCTGTGGAGCGATTACGACAAGACCGTCTTTTACAATACTTACGATGTGACTGCGTTATTGAAGAAAGGCAAGAACCAACTTTCTGTATTGCTGGGCAACGGATTCTATAATGAGCAGGGTGGAAGATACACCAAGATGAAGGTTTCCTATGGTCCTCCTACGCTCTACTGTTCGCTCGAAATAGAACTGAAGAATGGCAGAACCGTCTGCATTGTCAGCGATGGCTCATGGAAATATTCGCCTAGCAGCATCACCTTCAACAGTATCTATGGTGGTGAAGACGAGGATGCCCGCATCATGCCTTCCTGGAAACCGGTGGTGATTCAGAAGGGACCTCGTGGTATTCTGCGCCAGCAGATGGCACAGCCGGTGAAGATGATGGAATACTTCGGTGTGAAGAGCCGTCATCAGCTCACTCCTCAGCAAATCGCCAAGGCTTCCAATGCCAAACATCCTATTCCGGCAGGAACCTTCGTGCTGGATATGGGACAGAATCTCGCAGGTTTCCCACAGGTCAAGGTCAGTGGAAAGGTTGGACAGCAGGTTCGGCTCTATCCCTCCGAGACCCTGACCGCACAAGGAACCTGCAACCAGAAACAATCGGGCAGTCCTTACTATCTTACTTATACACTCAGCGGAAAGGGCGAGAAGTCGGCTGACGGCAAGCGCATCGAGACTTGGCATCCGCATTTCACCTATTATGGTTATCGCTATATCCAGGTAGAAGGTGCCGTGATGAAGGGTGATGAGAATCCTGATGGCAAGCCAGTGATAGAGGATATCCAGTCGTGCTTCGTCTATAATTCAGCTGCGAAGATTGGCAACTTCGAATGTTCTAATCCGATGTTTAACCGTGCTTATCAGATTATCGACCGTGCCATCCGAAGCAACTGGCAGGCTGTCTGGACCGACTGTCCTCATCGTGAGAAACTCGGTTGGCTGGAGCAGGATTGGCTCAATGGCGAGGGATTGGTATACAACTACGACTGTCGTTCGATGATAGAGCAGACAATGCAGAATATCGCTGATGCCCAGCATGCCAATGGTGCCGTTCCTACAACCGCTCCTGAGTATATCTACTTCAAGGGCAAGTGGCTCGATCCGTTTGCTGAATCACCAGAGTGGGGCGGTGCCCTGGTAGCGCTTCCATTCCTTTATCTGCAGCATTACGGCGACGACCGGATGGTGAAGAAATATGCACCGCAGATGTTCCGCTATGTGGATTATCTTCAGAGTAAGGACAGTTGCCGTATACTGAAACAGGGTTTGGGTGACTGGTATGATTACGGAAAAGGCCGTTCGGGCTTCTCTCAAAATACCCCGATGCCGCTGGTAGCTACAGCCCATTATTATCTGTGGGTAAAACTGACACAGAAGGCTGCGGCAATGAGCGGAAAGACAGCTGAAGCCAACCGCTATGCCATCCTGGCTTCTGAAATCCTGCAGGCTTTCCAAAAGGAATTCCTGCATGTTGAGAAGGCTGCATCTTCTGGGAAATCTTCTTCGGATGCAGAGGTAAAGGATGCTGTAGAAAAGGTATATTACGGTTCGGGAAGTCAGGCTTCCAATGCCATTCCTTTGGTGCTGGGCATGGTTCCATCCCAGTATCGCAAGCAGGTTCTCCAGCATCTGGTAGATGATATTCATGCGCATCACGACCGGCTGACAACCGGTGATGTGGGCAACCGCTACCTCTTCCAGGCATTGCTCGGAAACGGATATGCCGACCTCTGGTACAAGATGCTGGCACATGATGATGTGCCGGGCTACGGCTTCCAGATCAAGAAGGGAATGACCACGCTCACCGAACAATGGAATCCGGAGATGGGTGCTTCGATGAACCATTTCATGATGGCGCATATCAACAACCATTTCCTGCCGGATATTGTGGGCATCCGCATAGAGCAGGGCAGACTCATCATCGCTCCTCAGCCGATGGGCGACTTGACCTGGGCTAAGGGAAGTACCCGACTCAGCGATGGCAAACAGATTGCCGTGGCTTGGAAGAAATTGGCTGATGGTAAAATAGAGGTAACGGTAGATACTGATAATGATATAGAATACGAAATCAAGATAGATTATGATGAAACAGAACATAATGATGGCACTTATCGCGGCAAGCATGTCTTTGTCGGCAAGTGCGCAAAATAACGGAAACCAGCCAGAGGCTGTTGCTCAGAACTGTTATCAGGGGCATTTCACCCGTAGTCTTCACGATGTGATGCAGGACGTATCGCAGCGCTGGGGTGTCCGCTTTAAATATAATGTGGATACCGTTGGTAGGCAGTTGCCTTATGCCGACTTCCGCATCAAATCCTATTCGCTGGAGGAAACCCTGACGAATATCTGCAAGTATTTCGACTTCAACTGGTGGAAGCAGAATGGTAATGTATATAAGATCAAGCCTTATGAATATCCCCGTCGCCATACCGAAGAGGGTGAGCAGATGCTTGCTTATCTCAAGACACTCTACCTGAACCGGGAACAGTTTGAAGCACGCAAGGATTCTGTACGCAAAGAGGTGCGCCACATCCTGGGTATCGACCGTTATATGGATTCCCTGGTTCATAAGAAACCGATTTTGGGAAAGGTACGCAGGTATGATGGTTATACGGTTCAGAATATCTGCATCGAGACCTTGCCTGGCGAGCATGTCTTCGGTTCCATCTATACGCCCGCCAAGAAGGGCAAGCATCCTTTGATTATCTGTCCCGACGGTCATTTCGGTGGCGGCAGATATCGTGCCGATGAGCAGCAGCGCCTCGGAACCTTGGCAAGAATGGGTGCTATCTGTGTAGATTTCGACCTGTATGGCTGGGGACAGAGTGAGGCTGAATATGGCAAGAATTCGCATCAGACCGACCGTGCCCATGTGATTCAGGCTCTGAATGCCGAGGTATTGCTCGATTATATGTGGAACCATCGCAAGGATGTGGATAAGACGCGCATCGGAGCGAATGGTGGCAGTGGTGGCGGTACGCATACAGTCCTGCTGACGGTGCTCGACGACCGAATCACGGCAGCAGCCCCAACGGTGAATCTCGCCTCTCATTTTGATGGCGGTTGTCCTTGCGAGAGTGGCAAACCTATCCAGTTGGCGGGGCATGGTACGTGTAATGCCGAGTTGATGGCTTTCTTTGCCCCTAAGCCGTTGTTGGTAGTGAGCGATGGTGGCGATTGGACCGCCTCTGTTCCAACCCTCGAATATCCGTATCTGCAGTATATATATAATATGTATAGTGCCAAGGAGCAGGTTACCAACGTGCATCTGCCGAAGGAGCGTCATGATTATGGCATCAACAAGCGCCAGGCAAACTACGATTTCTTTATCCGTGTCTTCGGTTTGGACCGCAGCAAGTTGGATGAAAGCAAAGTGAAGGTTGAAAAACCGGAAGTTTTGCAATCTGTCATCAGATAATAAGATAGAAGATAATAAATCAGAAGAAAATAAAACAGACCTCATGCCGTTTTTTTATGGCGTGAGGTCTTTTTCATCTTCTCTGACGACAAAGTCGGCTTATCTGCGTCTATAAAAAAATAGTTTAATCGATTAAAACAAAAGCAAATGAAAATCTTAAGAACCATCACTCTATGCTGTCTGGCTTGCCTCTCTTTGCAGGCTACAGCACAATCGTATAAGCTCTGGTACGACAAACCAGCGCTGGTCTGGACCGATGCCTTGCCTTTGGGTAATGGCCGTTTGGGTGCCATGGTATATGGCATTCCAGCCACCGAACGCCTGCAGCTGAACGAGGAAACCATTTGGGCAGGACAGCCTAACAAGAATGCCAATCCTCATGCCAAAGCAGCTCTTCCTGTTGTGCAGAACCTCATCTGGCAAGGCGAATACCGCAAGGCACAGGATATGTGTACCGAGAAAATCATGTCGAATACCAACTTTGGAATGCCTTACCAACCCTTTGGTGATGTCTATATTTCGGCTCCCGGGATGGATGGCTATTCCCAGTATTATCGTGAACTGAGTCTGGATTCAGCCCGCTGTCTTACCCGTTGGACAGCCCACGGTGTCACCTATCAGCGCGAGGTTATTACCTCTTTTGCCGATAACGTAGTGATGGTAAGATTTACCGCCAACAAGCCTCATAGTATTACTTTCAATGCCAACTTCACTTCTCCTCATGATGATGTCATCATCCGTACCGATGGCGAGGAAACTACCCTCGAAGGAGTGGCTGCCAAGCACGAAGGTCTGAAGGGAAAGGTGAGATTCATGGGCAGAATGGCGGCTCAGATCAAGGGCAGCGAGGGTACGAAGACCTGTCGCGATGGTGTGGTAAGCGTGAAGAATGCCGATGAAGCCGTACTCTATATATCCATCGCTACCAATTTTGTGAATTACAAGGATATTACCGGCAACGAGGTGGAACGCAGCAAGCAGGCGCTCCATACTGCCATGGCGAAGGATGCCAGGGAGCAGATGGCGCAGCATGTGGCTAAATTCCAGAGCATGATGCATCGCAACTCGCTCTGGTTGGGTGCTGACAAGTATCAGAATCTGCCTACTGATGAGCGTCTCATCCGTTTTGCCAAGCAGGACGACAACTATCTCGTAGCCACCTATTATGCTTTCGGCAGATACCTTCTGATATGCAGTTCGCAGCCAGGCACACAGCCAGCTAACCTGCAGGGCATCTGGAACGATAAGATGTTCCCGTCATGGGACTGCAAGTATACCACCAACATCAACATGGAGATGAACTACTGGCCATCAGAGATGACCAACCTCTCCGATCTCAATGAACCGCTCTTCCGACTGATTCGTGAGGTAAGCGAAACCGGAAAGGAATCGGCTCAGACCATGTATGGAAAGAACGGATGGGTTTTGCATCACAATACCGATATCTGGCGAGTAACAGGCGGAATCGACAAGGCAACATCCGGTATGTGGATGACCGGTGGTGCCTGGGTATCATCCCATCTCTGGCAACATTATCTCTATAGTGGCGACAAGGAATTCCTGCGTAAGGCTTATCCTATCATGAAGGGGGCAGCCACTTTTCTCGATGAGATGCTGATACCGGAGCCTGAGCATGGATGGCTCGTGATTTCGCCAGCTGTGAGTCCGGAGAATGTACATCCTTCCAAGGATGGAAAGATAGCCATGAGCTATGGCACTACGATGGATAATGAATTGCTTCACGAACTCTTCTCTACCGTTATCAGAGCGAGCGAGATTCTGGGAGAAGATGCCGGATATGCTGCTCATCTGAAGGAAGTCTTGGGAAAGATGGCACCGATGCAGATTGGCAAGTGGGGGCAGTTGCAGGAATGGATTAAGGACTGGGACGATCCTCAGGATAATCATCGCCATGTGAGTCATCTCTATGCGCTCTATCCAGGTAATCAGATTACACCGGAGCAGACTCCGGAACTCTTCGATGCTGCCCGTACTTCGCTCATACATCGTGGCGACCCGAGTACAGGTTGGTCGATGGGATGGAAGGTTTGTCTCTGGGCTCGTCTTCTGGATGGTAATCACGCCTATAAGTTGATTCATAACCAGTTGACCCTGACCGATGATCATTTCCTTGCCTATGGATTGAACAAGAAAAAGGGTGGAACCTATCGAAATCTCTTCGATGCGCATCCACCATTCCAGATAGATGGCAACTTCGGCTGTACTGCCGGTATCGCCGAGATGCTGATGCAGAGTCATGACGGATGTGTCAATATTCTGCCGGCTCTTCCTGATGCCTGGAAGGCAGAAGGAAAGGTGCAGGGACTCCGCACCAGAGGTGGTTTCCTCATCGAGGAACTGGCATGGAAGAATGGCAGAATCACCTCGCTCAAGATCCGTTCTACCCTCGGTGGCAATCTCCGTCTCCGTCTGCCGGCAGGCAACCGGTTGAAGGCCATCAAGGGCATGAAATCAGCCAAGGGCAAGAATCCGAATCCGCTCTTTGCAGTCTTTGACCAGCCACAGATGCAGAACCATTCCGAAGTGAAACTCAACAAGGTAGTGTTGCCAAAGTCAAATACCTATGACATCACTACACGAAAGGGAGAGACCATCCGATTGTTTTAAAAACATGGGTCTTAACTCCTTAACATCAAAGCTCCTTTAGAAAATGAAAAAAATAATGATAACATTGGCGTTGGCTTGCGGAATCTTTACCGCAGCCTCTGCCGCAAAAAACGAAAAGCCTTGGGCTAATGGTAAATTACAGGTTTCTGCCAACCAGCGATTCCTGCAGTTTGAAAACGGACAGCCGTTTTTCATGTTGGGTGATACCGGCTGGCTTCTTCCGGAACGTTTGGATAGAGCCGAGGCACAGTATTATCTTCAGAAATGCCGTGTGGCAGGATTCAATACCGTTCTCATCCAGGTGATGGACGGCACACCTTCTTTTAATATCTACGGTCAGCAGTCGCTCCCTGCCGGTTGGGATTTGTCGAAGGCTGACCCCGCTGGTGTTTACAGTTATTGGGATCATCTCGACTACATCATCAAACTTGCCGAACAGAACGGCATCTACATCGGCATGGTAACCATCTGGGGTTCTCAGGTAAAGGCAGAGAATATCAATGCACAGCAGGCTAAGGCATACGGAAAGTTCCTTGCCAACCGCTATAAGAATTCGCCTAATATCATCTGGGTGATGGGTGGCGATATCCAGGGTGATATCCACCCAGAGGTGTGGGAGTCGCTCGCTACCAGCATCAAGAGTATTGACCACAACCATCTCATGACCTATCATCCTCGTGGCAGATATACTTCTGCCAAATGGTGGAGCAAGGCGAAATGGCTCGATTTCCATACCTTCCAGAGCGGTCACCGCAAGTATGGTCAGCGTATGGGCAACAAGGATTATCCTATCCCTGACAATACCGAGGAGGACAACTGGATGTATGTGGATTCCACCTGGGCATATAAGCCAATCAAGCCTGTGCTCGATGCCGAACCGAGCTACGAGGATATTCCGAAGGGACTGCACGATCCTAACGAGGAACGTTGGCAGGACTATGATGTACGCCGCTATGCCTATTGGAGTGTCTTTGCCGGTTCCTGCGGTCATACCTATGGTCATAATGCCATCATGCAGATGTTGAAGCCGGGCTATCCTACCAGTTATGGAAGTGATGGAGCCGAGAAACCTTGGTATGTGGCGCTCAACGATCCTGGATTCAACCAGATGAAGCATCTCAAGAATCTGATGCTCTCTCTGCCATACTTTGAGCGTGTGCCCGACCAGAGCATCATCGCCGGTGAGAATGGTGAAAGATATAACCGTCTGCTGGCTACCCGAGGCAACGATTATCTGATGGTTTACAATTACAACTGTGTTCCGATGAAACTCGATCTCCGCAAGGTTTCGGGTAGCAGAAAGAACGTATGGTGGATGGATGCTGCCAACGGACAGCTGGAATATATCGGAGCGTTTGACAACAAGGTCATCACCTTCGCTCCTCAGAAGGCTACCCGCGGTATCAGCGATGGTGTTTTCATCGCCATTGATGCCAGCAAGGACTATCTAAAGAAAGACCAGAAGATGATAGAAGACCAGAGTCTGGCTGGTAAGAAAAGAGATTTGAATGAATAAATAAAGTGAAGAGTGAAGAACGAAGAGTGAAGAATTCAAATGAAGAATAATATATTGATGAGTGTGTTGCTGACCGTATCACTGTCGGCTGCACTTCCGCTTTCCGCTGCCAGTCATGTTGACGTGGTAAAGATGCGGACGGAGAATCAGATGAATCCTCTGGGCATCGGAACATCCACCCCTCGCTTCTCCTGGCAGATTACTTCTGACAGGAAGGGCGTGGGGCAGACGAGTTATCAGATCCTGGTGGCTTCTTCCAGAGAAAAACTGGATAGAAACGAGGCAGATTTATGGGATAGCGGTGAACGCAACAGCGATGAACAGCTGTGGATTCCTTATCAGGGCAAGGCGCTGCTGAGTGGTGCTCAAGCTTACTGGAAGGTGCGTATCACTACTAATAAAGGCAAGTCGGAATGGACCGAACCGCAGCTCTTTACCATCGGACTGCTCGGTGAAACCAAATGGAGCGGCACCTGGATTGGATTGGAAGACCTGCAGCCGGGAGAACAGAAAGGCATGCATACCCGACTGGCGGCACGCTATATCCGCAAGGACTTTGCGGCAAAAGGCAAGGTGAAGCGGGCTGTGGCTTATGTTGCCGGACTCGGTGTATACGAGTTTTATGTCAACGGACAGCGTATGGGGGGCAGTCAGGCTTTGCAGCCTGCACCAACCGATTACCGCAAGACCATCTACTACAATACGTTCGATGTCACTTCGCTCCTGACTGAGAAGAATGCCATCGCCATCAAACTTGGCAACGGCAGAATGTTTCCGATGCGACTGGAGAAGGCATACAAGACGCCTTTCTTCGGTTATCCGAAATGCCGCATCAACGTGAAGGTGGAGTATGAGAACGGAAAGACTGAAACCTGGGCTACCAACAACACCTGGAAGTTGAGCTTCGATGGTCCTATCCGCAGCAACAACGAGTATGATGGCGAGGAGTATGATGCCCGCAGAGAACAGGCTCTGAAGGGCTGGACCCAGGCTGGTTTCGATGACAGCCAGTGGCAGAAAGCCGAGCGTTGTGCCATTCCAGACGGTACGCTGATGGCGCAGCCGATGACGGGAATGGTTGAAAAGGAATTCGGTCATCCGGTAAGTCTGAAGCATCGCCACGATACTCTCATCGTAGATTTCGGACAGAATATGGCGGGCTGGATTGGTTTCCAGGTCCGTGGCAGGCAGGGTGATACCATCCGTGTGAAATATGCAGAGAAGCTGCAGGCTGACGGCAGTCTGTATCTCGACAACTTTCGCAATGCCCTCTCTGAGGATATTTATGTCTGCAACGGCAAGGAGAACGGGAAGCCTTGGCGCCCGGTCTTCTCTTATCACGGCTTCCGCTATGCTGCCATTACCGGTATGAAGAATGCCCGCAAGGAGGATTTCACCGCCTATACCGTGAGCGACGAGATGGCTACCATCGGACATATCGAGACTTCTGATACGATATTAAATAAGGTGTTGAAGAATGCATGGTGGGGCATCTACGGCAATTACAAGGGTATGCCGGTAGACTGTCCGCAGCGCAACGAGCGCCAGCCTTGGTTGGGCGACCGTACGGTGGGTTCGTTGGGTGAAAGTTTCGTTTTCGACAACGAGCGACTCTACACCAAGTGGATGCACGATATCTGCGATGCCCAGCGTTCGGATGGCAATATTCCGGATGTGGCTCCTGCCTTCTGGAATTACTATACCGATGATGTTACCTGGCCGGCAGCCTTGCCTTTCACCTGTGATATGCTCTATCATCAGTTTGGCAACAAGCAGCCTATCATCGATTCTTATCCATCCATCAGGAAATGGATCAACCATATCCTGGCAGAATATACGGATAAGAACGGCATCATCACCAAGGATAAATACGGCGACTGGTGCGTACCACCAGAGAAACTGGAACTGATTCACAGTCAGGATCCGAAGCGAAAGACCGATGGCAAGCTGATAGCCACCGCTTATATGATCCGCTGTCTGCAGCTGGCAGAGCAGTTTGCCAACCTGCAAGGTTTGAAGGAAGAAGCGAAAGCTTGGGCAGACCGCAGAAGCGGGATGATAGAAGCCTTCAACAAGCAGTTCCTCACCAATAAGGCAGGAACTTCCCGTCGTCCGGGTCATGTGCTTTATCCAGACAGCATCTATTATGGCAACAATACCTCTACAGCCAATCTCTTGGCGCTCTCCTTCGGCATCGCTCCCCAGGAGTTGCGCAGCGAACTCATCAAGCAGGTAGTGAAGGGCATCTGCATCGATGCCAAGGAACATGTCAACTGCGGTGTCATCGGCATCTCCTGGCTCCTTCGCGGTTTGAGCGACAACGGTTTCCCTGATGTGGCTTATCTTCTGGTTACCCAGCGCACCTATCCGTCTTGGGGTTATATGGCAGAGAACGGAGCCACTACCATCTGGGAACTCTGGAATGGCGACAAGGCTGATCCGAAGATGAATTCGGGCAATCATGTGATGCTTCTGGGTGACTTGCTTACCTGGTGCTATCAGTATCTGGGAGGTATCCAGCAGAAGGGTGTCAACGTACAGCAGGTGGCTGAGGCTGATGCCAGCGTGGCTTACAAGCACATCGTGTTGAAGCCAGCCTTCAGTATTCAGAACTGCGAATCGGTAAAGGCTGATTACGAGACTCCATACGGAGTAGTGAAGAGCCAGTGGAAGAAAACCTTGCAGCATGTGGACTGGGATATCACCGTGCCTTGCAACACCACAGCCGATGTCTATCTGCCTGATGGCAAGGTTGAGACGGTGGGTAGTGGCGATTATCATTATTCGGTAGAAATCCCTACCCGCGATGCTGCCATCCTGAAGGATGAATTCCTTTATGATTATAGTGGATTCCCATCGGCCCATGCCTCTACCATCACCCAGTTGAAGAATGGTGACCTGGTGGCTGCTTACTTCGGCGGTACCTTCGAGCGCAATCCGGATGTCTGCATCTGGGTAAGTCGTAAGCCGAAGGGTGCCAAGGCTTGGGAGAAACCTATCCTGGCTGCCGATGGTGTTTATCGTCTGGGTACTCCTGAGGCTAAGAAGGCGGGTCTTTCGGGCATCGATGAGAAGACAACTCCGGCTGATAAGGGACCTATCAAGGATGGATTGCGCCGTTTCGGTGTGCCTGCCGGCTACAAATATGATTTCCGCTCTAAGTCAGCCAATATCAAGTTGCCTGCCAATCTGAAGCGCAAGTCTTGCTGGAACCCTGTGCTCTATACCATGCCGGATGGCGAGATATGGCTGTTCTATAAGGTGGGTTCTACGGTTGGCGACTGGACGGGCTGTCTTGTGAAATCGAAGGATGGCGGTAAGACCTGGAGTGATCCGGAGGCTTTGCCAGACGGTTTCCTCGGTCCTATCAAGAACAAGCCGGAAATGGTGAACGGCAGACTCATCTGCGGTTCCAGTACCGAGAACAAGGGTTGGCGGTTCCATGTAGAGATTCTCGACTTGAAGACCAAAAAGTGGAAGTATGTGGGTCCGGTAGATGCCGAACTGAAGCCTCGTACCGATGATGTGGATTCGGCTACGGTGGATATGCAGCATCCTATCTACAAGGAGGGTGAGAAGGCGAGATATATCTACAGTATCCAGCCATCTATCCTGAAGTTGAAGGATGGCAGATTGCAGGTTCTGATGCGTACCCATAATGCCAAACTTGCCACCAGTTTCAGCAGCGACGGTGGTGATACCTGGACTCCGGTTACCCTGCTCGACATCGAGAACAACCAGAGCGGTACGGATGCTGTCACCCTGAAGGATGGCAGACACGTGCTCATCTACAACAATTTCGAGACCTTGCCGGGAACCAAGAAGGGACCTCGCACACCATTGAGTCTTGCCATCAGCGAAGACGGCACCCATTGGCGTCATCTCCTCACCCTGGAGGACAGTCCTATCAACCAGTATTCTTATCCAGGCATCATCGAGGGAAAGGATGGCAAACTGCATTGCATCTACACCTGGCGCCGCCAGAGAGTGGCGTATAAGGAAGTGGATTTGAAAAAGATAAAATAAGAAAATAGTAAATTAAAAGGATAGAATATGTACGATGAACGTATCATACTCTATCCTTTTATTGTTTTAAGACCCCCAAGCGAATGTTCCTTCATTGATTACAAAAATAAGTTATTTGCGTCTTTATTTATAAAACAAAGACTAAGACAATGATAAAAGTACAAAAGATTTTTGTGATGGCAGCCCTCGTGCTGATTCCATCTGTATCCTTTGCCCAGAAAGTAAATATCCTGACCGGGAAGACGGCTTCTAATCGGGAACAGTATGCTGCTGAATACCTACAGAAGAAGCTCAACCGTTTGGGCTTCTCTGCTGTGGTGAACGGCAAGAAGGGCGAATATCGCATTTCGCTCTCGCAAGCCAAGGATACTGCCGGACTGAAGAAGGAAGGTTTCTCATGGACCCGCAAGGGAAAGAAGATCCAGTTGCAGGGAAATGACGGCTCGGGTGTCATCTACGGCTGCAACGAAATCGCTGAATACGTGGCTCAGCATGGTTCTCTCAATGTGCCGCTGATGCAGAAGGATGCGCCTGAAATGGTGCTCCGTGGTGCTTGTGTAGGTTTGCAGAAAACCGTTTATCTGCCGGGCCATCAGGTTTACGAATACCCTTATACCCCAGAGAACTTCCCTTGGTTCTATGACAAGGAACAGTGGATCCAGTATCTCGATATGCTCGTAGACAACAAGATGAATTCGCTTTATCTCTGGAACGGCCATCCTTTTGCTTCGCTCGTCAAACTGAAGGATTATCCTTTCGCTCTCGAAGTGGATGAGGCTACCTTCAGGAAGAACGAAGAGATGTTCTCGTTCCTGACCAGGGAGGCTGACCGACGTGGCATCTTCGTCATTCAGATGTTCTACAATATCATCCTCTCCAAGCCTTTTGCCGATCATTATGGCTTGAAGACACAGGACCGTCACCGTCCTATCACTCCGCTTATCAGCGATTATACCCGCAAGTCGGTTGCTGCCTTCATCGAGAAATATCCGAATGTAGGCTTGCTCGTCTGTCTCGGTGAGGCGATGAATACCTATGAGGATGATGTGGAATGGATGACCAAGACCATTATTCCGGGTGTCAAGGACGGTTTGAAGGCTTTGGGAAGAACCGATGAACCGCCTGTCCTGCTCCGTGCCCACGATACCGACTGCAAGATGGTGATGGAGGCAGCGCTGCCTCTCTACAAGAACCTCTATACGATGCATAAGTATAATGGAGAGTCGTTGACCACCTATCAGCCTCGCGGTCCTTGGGCCAAGATTCATACCGATTTGGCAGCCCTGGGTTCTACCCATATCAGCAATGTACATATCCTTGCCAATCTCGAACCATTCCGCTGGTCATCTCCTTCTTTCGTTCAGAAGGCGGTAACGGCGATGCACGATGTTCATCACGCCAATGCCCTGCATCTCTATCCGCAGGCTAGTTACTGGGATTGGCCTTATACGGCAGATAAATTGCCTGGCGGACAGCGGGAGAAGCAGTTGGACCGCGACTGGATGTGGTACAAGACATGGGGAAGATATGCCTGGAACTGCCGTCGCGATGTAGCTGCCGAGGGTAATTACTGGGATAAGGTGCTTGCCGATTACTATGCTTCTGATGCCGCTGTTGCTGACAGCATCCGCAAGGCATACGATGAGAGTGGCGAGATTGCGCCTAAGCTCCTCCGCCGTTTCGGTATTACAGAGGGCAACCGTCAGACGTTGCTTCTGGGCATGTTCATGAGTCAGCTGGTGAATCCATATAAGTACACCATCTATCCTGGTTTCTATGAGAGTTGCGGTCCTGAGGGCGAGAAACTCATCGAATATGTAGAGAAGGAGTGGAAGCATCAGCCTCATGTGGGTGAGTTGCCACTCGATATCGTAGCTCAGACCGAGGCTCACGGCGACAAGGCTGTGGCTGCCATCGATGCCGTAGCGAGTCGTGTAACCGGCAATAAGGATGAGTTCCGCCGTCTTCAGAACGATATGCATTGCTACCGTGCCTTTGCCTATGCTTTTGGTTGGAAGGTGAAGGCGGCTCAGCATGTACTCAACTATAAGTGGGGTAAGGATATCAAGGAACTGGATGCTGCCGTTCCGCTGCTCGAAAAGAGTCTGGAATATTACCGTCAGCTGGTAGATCTTACCAAGGATACCTATCTCTATGCCAATTCGATGCAGACCGCCCAGCGCCGCATTCCAATCGGAGGTGATGGCGGTAACATGAAGCATTGGAGTGAACTCTTGCCGAAATATGAGCAGGAACTGGCGAATCTGAAGAAGAACATCGCCATGCTCAAGGCCCAGGCTGCGGGTACTTACAAGATGAAGGCAGAGGATATCAAGCCTTTGAAGGATGCAACCCAGCAGAAGGGTGCTTTCCAGATGGAGAATATCAATGGCGAGGCAAACTTCAAGACTGTGAAGATAGCCAAGGGTGCCAAGCTCTTCAGTGATTTGGATAGTGTAGTAACCGATTTAGCTCCTGAGTTGGCAGGTATGAATGCTTATGTGATGAACAGCAGTAAGCAGCGTGGCGAGTCTACCTCGCTCACCTTCACCACCAAGAAGCCTGTGCAGCTCTTGATAGGTTATTTCCGTGATGACCAAATGAAATATGCCAAGGCTCCGAAGCTGGAGACCGATGCCACTGCCAACGATTACGGTCAGGCAGAGCCACAGCTCACCAGCGCCATCCGCATCGACGGCATGCCACAGGTGAACATCCACAAGTACGAGTTTGCTGCCGGCAAGCACACCCTGCTCTTGCCAAAGGGTTTCCTGCTTGTGCTCGGTGCTACGGGCGATAAGATTACCGCTCGTGATGCCGGTCTCTCTGGTGCCGATAAGGCGATTGATTGGCTGTTCTACTAAATAGAATGATATAATTGGAAGGATAGAGTATGGCACAAATCATGTGTTATGCTCTATCCTTTTTCTGTTTTATCAGGTGGATTTTAGTTATACTCAAGTTTCGCATGTAAGCTCTACACGCCCTGAAAGGGCAGAAGCTCCTAGCCCAGGGCATCGCCCTGGGTAATTACGGACGCAAACCTGTCGCCCTTACAGGTAGGATGTTCAAAATCCGCATCAAAATTTGACTCACTTTATGCGTATTTGAGCCTGTAAATCATTGAAAAACAACCAATGTTGTATAAATGATATGAGCAGTTTTCGAATACTTCAAAAAACGGCATTAAAAAGCAAACGCAATCTCATGGATAGATAATACATTAAGTGTATTTTTCGTTCAATATTTGAGTAAGTTTTTGAAACCTATTTTGAACACCCTACCCCCAACCCCTCAGATTTTAGCACTTCTATTGAGAACTTGCCATATAGAATGAACAGAAAGCTTTAAAATAGATGAATTTTATTAAAAAGTACCATTAGCATGGAGATTTTTATTAAAATATTTTGTTATTTAATTCTTTTTCATTAATTTTGCAAGAGCCATTCTTTTGATTGTCAGTAATGTGTTGTTGGCGTTAATCGTAGGTGGCAAAAAATAGGAAAGGCGTTTGCTGCGTTTTCTTCTGCTCAACTGAAAATTCGGAACTTTCAAAATGAAGCTCAGATGAAAAAGTATGTAGATACCTATGCATATCGTATATATGCGGCACAAGTATGCCCTTTCTTTGTGAAAGGGTATGCTATGTGCTAACACATATAGTCGTTTGGCGTAGGCAACTTTACTTTTGTTCTAGTTTCATGGGTTTCCGAATACCTCAGTTGATAAAGAGCACGGTAATGGTTCCTACGCCATTTCAATGTTTAAAGGTAGAAACATTAAGGAATCGGTTTCGTGTTTATAAATATAATGTTATGATGAATCGTAATATCTTGTTTATATTGCTTTTGTGTCTCTGCTTTTGTTCTTGCCAGAAGAAGTATCGTTATGTAGAGATTGTTAATGAAAGGGATATTTTAAGTGGAGAAACCTCAAGAAAAGAGAAGGAGCCAGAATTGATTGAAGCTTCTGATGACAGTGTTGCCTATTGTGCTGCTTATCAAAAGTTTTGCATAGCACAAAAAGTATCAAGAGATATGAAAAAGTCTGGTATGGATTTAGGGGATGAGCCTATTGAATTTAAACTGTTGGATGAGCAGAATGTCAATATTGCCAATAAAAACATCTTTGTTAGTAAAGATAAAATTGAAGAAGAAATTTCCGAAAGAATTTTTTCATTGGAAAATTCAGTAAAGAATACTGGCTCCATTAAAGAAACACAAAAATCATTTAGTATTGATAAAAGTAAGGTAGATGAGTTATTAAAGGATTTTGTTAGAAATCGTGATGAATTTGATGGCTCTGGTCTTGTGTGGTATACACCTAAGCATGCTCCAAAACATGTAGATAGGAATGGTATATATTTGTATTTTGGTAAGGATGATAACTCTATTAAGCCTTTGAGATTGCGTGTTCAATATTATGCAGATGAGTGGTTGTTTATAAGTAATGTGACTGAAGTTTCGCAAGTGAATAAATATCAACTTGCTTGTTTATAAATATACATATTACGTAGCGTATGGGCAACAGGATTACTTTCGATGAAATCTGCCAGCAACTCTGTAGCATCTATAGAGTAACGCTCTGCTGCTTCCAGAACGAAGTCCA
>OGOQ01000451.1_pt1 | contig 42847 bp, 35 predicted proteins | sample 1552691 | NCBI WGS metagenome assembly OGOQ01 (sample SAMEA2580209, study PRJEB22360) | human gut metagenome | biome: human gut; feature: human-associated habitat; material: faeces | place: Denmark | collected 2008/2010
TCATGTATAGAATAATATTTACTCAAAGTATCAACTCCTTTCAATAATATTCTACTCTAATATCTTATAAAGCTCAACACCGGCTTATATGACTTTATAATTTATATTTAACTGTTAACAACCTCCATAATCAATTTTTGATTAGTATGTGGTAAAATATAAGAAATTATGTTCTTTTTGTGATAAAATGATGTAAGTGCGGAAATGCATAGCAATGGAGAAATCCGGTTACATCAGTGAGCGGCAAAATTTACTTTTGACACTCACATCATAAAATACTTAATACTGATTATGAAACAAGGAGATTTTAAATGAAAATTGTATTTTTAGATGTCAAAACAATTGGAGAAGATATTGATCTTTCTGCATATGATGAACTCGGTGAAGTTGTAAAGTACAGCTTTTCTTCATCTGAAGAAGTCCCGGCGCGTGTCACGGATGCCGATGTGATCATATTAAATAAAGTTCCGGTTAATGAGCAGACTATTGGAACTTCAAAGAATCTGAAGCTCGTCTGTGTCACAGCCACAGGCACGAACAACCTGGATAAGGAATATCTTGATTCAAAAGGAATTGCCTGGAGAAATGTTGCCGGTTATTCTACTGAGACTGTCGCACAGCACACATTTGCAATGCTTCTCTTTCTATTAGAAAAACTGCGCTATTATGATGATTATGTGAAAGAAGAGCGCTATGTAAATGATGTCTCTTTCACTCATTTTGCAGAACATTTCACAGAAATCCATGGAAAAACCTGGGGGATCATCGGTCTTGGAGCAATCGGCAGACGTGTTGCTGAGATTGCACGTGCATTTGGAGCGAAAGTCATTTACTACTCCGCCTCCGGTGCTCCGGCGCAGGAAGGTTATGAACAGGTTGACTTTGAGACATTGCTTACGCAATCTGATATTATTTCCGTCCACGCTCCACTCAACGAGCATACAGAAGGACTGATCAACAGCAAAGCGTTTGAAAAAATGAAATCTTCCTGTATTTTCCTGAATCTCGGAAGAGGACCGATCGTCGATGAGCAGGCATTATATAATGCACTGGTCAGAAATCAGATTGCCGCAGCAGGATTAGATGTCCTTTGTGAGGAACCAATGTCCGCAGATAATCCATTGCTCAAGATCAAAGACAGTAAACGCCTGCTGATCACACCACACATTGCCTGGGCGAGCGTGGAAGCGAGAACTCATCTGATGGAAATTATCCATGGACAAGTCAAGGACTTTTTTGCTTAAGATTAATATTTTGTTTATCCCTACAATTTTTCTGCAATTTGCAATCAATATTTTTCTGTAAAGTTTAAAGAAAATAATTGTAAACTCTGGGTAAAGTGTTTTATAATAGCCATGTACGTAATTTTTTGCAAGACGTAACATGTCAACTTAATAACTTAAGAAAAAGGAAAAAAGAAAATGGGAATTACAATGGTTTTGTCCTTGCTCAGCGGAGTTGCCCTCTTCCTGTACGGAATGGCACTCATGGGAGACAGTCTTAAGAAGGTTGCCGGTAACAAACTGGAACTTATCTTATACAAGCTCACAAACTCCCCAATCAAAGGATTGCTGCTGGGTACAGTAGTAACAGCGATCATTCAGTCGTCATCAGCTACAACTGTTATGGTCGTAGGATTCGTAAACTCCGGTATGATGAAAGTTGCTCAGGCAATCGGAATCATTATGGGTGCCAACATTGGAACAAGTATCACAGGCTGGATTTTATGTCTTTCTTACATTGATGGCTCCAATGGCATTGCGCAGCTTCTGTCCACCGCAACAATCTCTGCAATTGTTGCGATCATCGGTATCATCTTCCGTACATTCGTAAAGAAGAAACCTTATTCCGATATCGGTGACATTATGCTTGGTTTTGCGATCCTGATGTTCGGAATGCAGACAATGAGTGGTGCAGTTTCACCTCTGAAAGAGAACCCACATTTTGTCAGTCTTCTGACAATGTTTAAGAATCCATTTATGGGTATCCTTGTTGGTATCGCATTTACTGCAGTGCTTCAGAGTGCATCTGCTTCTGTCGGTATCCTTCAGGCATTATCAATCACAGGCTCTATTACATTTGCTGCCGCACTGCCTATTACAATGGGTATCGGTGTCGGAGCTGCCTGTCCTGTACTGCTTTCTTCTATCGGTACGAACAAGAACGGAAAGCGTACAGCACTTATTTACCTGCTGAATGACTTATTCGGAATGATCTTTTGGTCTATCGTATTTTACTCAGTAAATGCCGCTGTCCACTTTACATTTATGGACATGGTCATGAGTCCTGTCAACATTGCTTTATTGAACTCGGTATTCCGTATCGCTACGATCCTGATTCTTGCTCCATTTATCAGCAAGATTGAGAAGCTTGTCTTCTTCCTGATCAAGGATACAGACGAGGACAACGAAGAGCAGGCTGATTTTGATCTGCTTGAGGAACGTTTTCTGGATTACCCGCCGCTGGCGATCAGTCAGAGCCAGATGGCTGTTAACGGTATGGCAAAGAATGCCCGCAAGAATCTCATGCGCGCTTTCGAACTTCTGACAGACTTTAGCGACAGCAAGTTCAATAAGATCCAGGAAAAGGAAAACATGATCGACAAGTACGAGGATAAACTTGGTACTTATCTGATGCAGTTAAGTATGCATGATATGACACCTGATCAGGCGAAACAGACCTCCAAGTTTCTTCATACGATCAGTGACTTCGAGCGACTTGGTGACCACGCAGTCAACATTTCCAGAGTTGCCCAGGAACTTCATGAAAAGTCCCGTACATTCTCTGAATCTGCTACTTATGAGCTGAATGTGCTTGAGAAGGCATTGGTTGAGATTGTTGATCTTACAGTAAATTCTTTTGTAGATGAAGATCTTGAGACTGCTGCAAAGGTTGAACCTCTGCGCGAACTGATTGGTATTCTCTGTAATGATCTGAAACTTCGTCACATTAAGAGACTTAGAAATGGTCAGTGTGATCTGAATACCGGATTTGCTTTTAATGACCTGCTTACAAACTACGAGCGTATCGCAGCGCACTGTTCTAACGTTGCTGTAGCGATTCTCGAGCTTGATTCTTCTAACTTTGATATTCATGAATATACAAAGAGTGTCCGCAAGCTGAAGGATGAAACTTATCTTACAGCCTTTGAGGAATATGAAAAGAAATATGATATCAACGGATATCAGCCGGAAGCTGAAGCAGATAAGAAATTCTCTGCAAAAGCGAAGGATAGCGAGAAGAATAAGGACAACGAGAAATCTTCCGGAAAGAAGAAAGACAAAGACAAGAAAAAAGATAAAAAGAAATAAATTCCTTTCTATTTTAGAACAAAGAATGTGCTCGGCACATTCTTGCGCCTGCGGCGGTCGCTTGCGACGCCTACCTTGTACGCCGCAGTGCGCATCCTAAGCGGAGCGTTTTTTAATATGTTAGGAAAGAACTTTCCTAATATATACAAAAAAGGAACAGCTCACAAAGAGCTGTTCCTTTTTTGTATATATTCTCCTTACGTGCAATACCGAAATGTCTTATCCGTAAGAATTCTTGCAAAGATCAACCCTAACGGAAGAGCTGCAACGATCAGTATTGCCGCCGCAAACCAGGAAGCTGATGTAGAAAGATTCATTGTTCCCAGATTATAAAATCCACGGTACAGATACAATCCCGGAACCATGATTACAATGGAAGGAACCGTGACAGAGATTCTCGGATATCCGACCTGATTCTTGATCATAGTTGCAAGCAGTCCAGCTGTCAACGCTCCGACAAATGCTGCTGCCGCCGGAGGCAGTGCCGTCAGATCAACCAGTTCCAATCGCAGTGTATTGGCAATAGCACCGATTCCTGCCGCCACTGCCGCAAGGCGCGTAGGGCTGTTGAACATAATCGAGAATCCAAACACACCACAAAAGCTTGCAAGCAGACGGAAAACAATCCATTCTTCCTGCGTCAGGTCAAGCTTCAGAAAATCCACCGGCTGTAATCCTAAGATCAACGCCATGATCCACGCGGACATTGTAGCTACCAAAACAATGATCAGTGCATACATGAGTCGTTCCATTCCGGAACGCATATCCAATTTTGCAAGGTCAATTCCACTTGTGATGAAAGGAAAACCAGGAATAATAAATAGCATTGCGCAAATATAGCCCGCCTCATGCTGAATTGAAATTGCCCACAAAAGCTCTGCTGCTTTCAAAAGTCCCGCATAAACCAGACAGGCTGCCGAAACAGATGAGGCTATGCACAAAAACAATGTAAAATGATGTTTACTCAATTTACATCTGATAAAATTTCCAATCCCGGCACCGATAAATGCACAGAACATTTCAATCAATCCACCGCCAAGCAGAAATGTAAATCCACCGCATGCCAATGCTGCTGCCATTCCCAATGCAATTGGAGAATATAGTCCGTGAATCTCTTCAATCTGATCCAGCAGCTTATGCAGTTGTTCACCAGACATATCCTGTCCGCCCTGCTCGAACTCACGGATAAAGTGTTCCAGTCTGTTTAATTTTGATGTATTCACGCCCGTATTCGTCAAACACAAGGACTGCGTGAATCCATCGTCACCGTCAAAACAGGTATACTCAATCGACATCAGACCAATATCCGCTGTACACGTTATCCCCATCTCTTCTGCCAGAGCGTTCATAGAACTTCTCACTCTCCAAGCTCCGGTTCCACAGGAGAGAAGCATAATCCCCACTCTTCCGACAATTGATGCTTTCTCCGTCAAACTTGCTTGTGTTACTGGTGTTTCTTCTCCACCTTTATCTGTATATTCATGCCAGAGAATATCCATATGATTTTTTCTTATTTTCTGAGTCTGCATCTCATTCACTTCCCCTTTATTCCAGGTCAAGGCTTTCCGCTCCGGCCTTTTTCATCATCTTCTCTCTGCATGAAAGAACAATCCCATCAATCTCATCCAGATGATGAAGCATTCGTTTCTCAAATCCATGAATTGGAAGTAAAACTCCTATCTCGTCAAATCCTTTCTGACGCTTCTCACCGGTATCCTGCCCATAATAAACTTCCACTCTCGGAGCCTGTTTCTGAATCTTCTGGAAAGTATCCCAGACAACTGCATAGGCCTGTGCTTCTGTCAGTCCAAGCTTTCTGGTATCCGGTAATGCATATAACGCCATCACGCCACGCTTCTTGTTCTCTTTTTTCTCCTGAATCTGCATGCCCTCTGTATAGGAACGAACTATGTCATATCCGTCAGCAAGATACAGTTTTGATCTCGGTGCACATTGATGTTGCCTGTACGTCTCATGGAACTTTTCATATTCATGAGCTGTTACTTCCCTTTTCTTACTCTCCAGAAGCTTTCCCTCTACATCAGTCAGGAGAACCGGATTCTCTCCTGATTTTCCATGAAATTTCTTTGGAATCAGATATGCGTCCCGAAGCAGATCAAACATACTTCCTCCGCACAATTCAAGTAGCAACGCGCTGACATCTCCATTTTTATACGCCTGGAGCAAGACCTCTGCAAAATGTCTGTCGCCATCGTCATTTATCTCCTGATAGTTTTCCAAATGCTCATAAAACACTTCATTTAACCGGTCACAAGCCTCCTGTGAACCGAGAACCTTAGATATAACCGCTTCTACAGCTTCTTCACGTGGTAATACTGTCTGCATACTTACACTTCCTTTATTATTTCTTTGTTTGTCTTTTGCTTGTTAAACAGAACAAAGTCCCACTTATTAATATAGAAAGCGCCGGTTTCAAAGTCAAACCGGCGCATACTGTTTTATTCACATATCTGATATATATTTTCTACATAGGAATAGATTGGATCCGCAATATCTTCTTAAACAATACCTTATTTCAGAAGTAACATTTTTTTGAACATATCCGCCGCAATGCTTGGTGGAAATGTATGATTCTCAACCAGACAGATTTCTCTCTCCGGAATATTCTCCTTTAGTGGAATCTGACAGACCTTTCCTTCCTCGATCACTGGTCTTACGAACAGCTCCGGAAGGAATCCAATGCCCAGTCCATTCATAATAAGCGGCAACACCTGATCGATCGTCTCAACTTCCGTATCCGGAGATAGAACCAGATCATTCTCCAGGAAAAATTTGGAATAGAACTCATAGGTTGTGCTTCCCTGCCCAAGAGAAATCAACGGATTCTCAATTAAGTCTTTCAGCCTCATTGGTTTTTCTTTCTCCTGAAAAGAATGATCTCCCACTGCAATTTCCTTAAAAGACATTAAAGAAGTACTTTTCAACGGTTTCTTTGCCTGAAGCGGCGTAGTCACAACTGCAAAGTCCGCCAGTCCGTTCTTGACGGACTCAACTGCCTCCGGTGTGGAATGATTCAGAAGTCTCAGCCGAACACCCGGATATTGCTTATGAAAGCGCCCCAGTATAGGAAGAAGTAAAAGATGAAGTGCAATCTCACTCGCACTGATCGTGATACTTCCGCTCTCCATACTTCGCTCCATTGCAAGTTCCGCTTCAGCCGCATGAAGATGCTGATATGCAACAGAAACATGCTGATACAGCTTCTCTCCTTCCGCTGTAAGCGTAACTCCTCGATTAGATCTGACAAACAATTTACACCCAAGCTGATTCTCCAGATTATTCATAAAATGAGTAATATTCGGCTGGTTGCTCATCAATACTTTCGCCGCTTTAGAAAAACTCTTATACATTGCTACATAATAAAAAATCCGGTAATAATCATAAGTAATTTCCATAAGTCCCCCCTAAACTGACACTAATCTGTTACTCTCCACCTGCAGAGGTGGGAGTCAAACCACATCTGATAAATCATATAAAAAATGTATATCTGTCATAACAAATATGTATTTTTATTTCTTTGTTATTTATTATATACTGAATGACGAAAAAATCAAACACATTCATTTACGAGGGGCGATATCATGATCAAGCAAAACATTAAATTTCTCACAACCGGACAATTTCTCACTTTTTCACACACTTGTAAAAATCTTTCTTCGGATGTGCGCATCCAGGATCTTGAGAACCACAATCGCGTAGATATCAACGGAAAAGATCTTTCTGAGCTTGCCACGATCCAGCTTGGTCTTCCGTTTCTCCTCGTTATTCATGGAGAAGATGAAAAAATGGCCAGAAGAATGTTGAAGAAGTATTGTGCATAAAAATTGAGTTGCCGTTTACACTCTGTATAAGCAGCAACTCAACTCTTATTACTCTCCCCAGACTTCTTCTGCAATTTCTTTCACAAGCTTTAACTTTGCCCATTGTTCCTCTTCTGTCAGTTTGTTTCCGATTTCACAGGAAGCGAACCCACACTGTGGACTGAGATAAAGTCTGTCTAATGGGATATATTTTGTAGCTTCATGAATTCTCTTGATCACAACTTCTTTCTCCTCGAGCTGAGGTATCTTCGTTGTAATTAACCCTAATACCACTTTTTTATCCGGAGATACCTTTGCAAGCGGAGCGAATCCACCAGATCTTGCATCATCATATTCAAGGAATAATGCATCCACATTTTCTTTTGCAAAGACATAATCTGCTACAGAATCATACGGTCCGCTTGTAAAAAATGTTGAATGATAATTTCCTCTGCAGATGTGGGAAGTGATTACCATATCCTCCGGTTTTCCTTCCAGTGCAAGGTTATTCACTTCAAGAAGCTCTTTTTTCACATCTTCAATATCCGTTCCAAGAAGTTTGTATCTCTGCTTTGCCGCATCTCCGACAATTGCTCCCCAGGTACAGTCGTCAAGCTGAAGATTTCTGCATCCTGCTTCATAGAACTGACGGATCACTTCCTGATAAGCTGTTCCAATGTCGTGGATCAGTTCTTTGTTTGTCTCATAATATTTTCTCGTATTTTTATAGTTGACCGGAATAATCATCTGCTGGAACATCTGCGCCGGCGCCGGAATTGTATATTTTGCAACTGTGTTCTCATCCTCAAACTGTTTCAGGAATTTGAAATGTTCTACAAACGGATGCGCCTTTGCCTTTATCTTTCCTGTCAGATAAGTATCTTCCAGTGAGGCCAGCTCTCCATCAAACTGTACCCCGCTGCCGGTCTGTTCATGACCGACACCTTCAAATCCCCACATAAAATCCAGATGCCAGTAAGTTCTTCTGAACTCTCCGTCTGTGATCACATGAAATCCAAGCTCTTTCTGCTTTGCTACAACTTCTGTAACCGCTTTATCAATGATCTGATTCTTTTCTGCTTCGCTGATCTTTCCTTCCTGATAATCTGCATTCGCTTTTTTAACCTCTTCCGGTCTCAAAAAACTTCCCACAAAATCGTATCTGCATGGTGTCTGATATTTACTCATAAATTAATTCTCCTTTTATTTTTGTAAGTGATGTTTTATCTGCAATCATCTTATCATTCCATGCTTATTTTGAAAAATATATAAATTTATGCATTTGTCATAGTTTGAAGCTATGGTGAGTAACCCTCTATTATATTTATGGGCTATCACTCCACCCAAAAAACATAATCATCTTTTCTTGGTTTCGCCTCTGCTGTTTCTTCATCCGGATATCCAAGTATACAGTGTCCGATACCTTCATACTCTCCTGTCACTCCAAGATCAGACAAAATCTGTTTTCCTTCTTCACTTTCAAACTCTTCCTTTGCACGATGAATCCAACAACTTCCAATTCCTTCTGTATGTGCTGCCAGCATCAGATTACCCATTACAAGACTTCCATCATACACATGTGTTGGCCAGTCTTTCTCTGCCAGTACAACCAATACCACAGGTGCTCCATAAAACGGATCAAATCCTTCATCCCATCCACCAATCTTACGATTCATCTCTGAAAGTCTGTCTCGTAATTCTTTATTTGTCACTGCCAGAATAATAGATGCCTGGTGTCCTCTTCCATTTGCTGCATAAGTCCCCGCCTCTACAATTCGCTCGATTATGTCTCTTGGAATCATATCAGTTTTATACTTGCGAACACTTCGTCTGTTGATTATTGCTTCTCTTGTTGTCTCTACTTGTTTCATTTTGAATAACCTCCTGTTTATTTCTTTTACTGATGTATTATTTCTAATAAGAATACTACACCTATTATACATTATCAAGAATTGTATTTAACAAAAAGGGCGAAGCTTACACCTTACTGGTACAAATCTTCGCCATTTCTTTCACTTTTTCAACTATATTTCTTTCACCCTTGATCAAATCACAAGAATCTCATCCTGCACCGGTCCATACACTTTCGTTTCTCCCTCCGAAGTAATATGCACATCATATTCCAGTCTCACACCATACTTATCTGTATACAGTCCCGGTTCTATGGAAAACATCGTACCAGGGAGCAGACAGCGGTCATCATGTGTTTCATAATCATCCAGATTGGCACCAATTCCATGACATCTATGACCGATATTATGTCCTGTCCGGTGCATCAGATACTGTGCACATCCAAGCTGTTCAAACCGTTCTTTCAGCCTGCGGTCTACTTCATATCCTCTGACAGTTTCTCCTTCATCTAATCTCGCCTGAATAAACTGTCTTGCATCTTCACGTGCATCATATACTATCTGAAACCATTTCTTGTACTCCGGATCAATCTTTTCTCCGACATTCATGCACCAGGATACATCATAATATACCGCATCCTCTTCCGGAAGACGTCCGGCAATATCTATGATCAATCTGCTGCCTTCACGAATCTGCCTCGAACCATTTTCTTTCGGTTCATATCCCGGATCACAGGCATGCTCATCAACTCCGAAAAACGGCGGAGAATCCATATAGATATTCTCCTGCCCTATCAGTTCCTGCATCTGCTGAAGCATCGCATACTCATCAATATAATTACCTGCATCTATATTCTCTCTGATCCAAGAAAATGTATCAGTAAGGATCTTATGTATGATAACTCCGGCCTGTCGGTGTGTCTCTATCTGATGTTCCGTTAGTACTGCACCGAAGTGCTGCATCAGATCTGCACTTGTAACCGGCTCGATTCCGTAAGTTCTAAGATACTCGATCAGGCCGGCATCCATAGAGCTGATTGTCGGGACATTTCCGCCCGGAGAGTACTGGCAGGCAATCTTCATGCCCGGCTTCAATAACTCTGACAACACTTTCTTCTGTCCTTCAATTCCATGATATAACATTTTCTCTCCCGGAAGATGATCAAGGAGATGCGGCTCAATTGCTGAAAGCACCTTGACTGGTTCACCCTGCGTCGGAATCAGATAGAACATCCTTCTTGTACAGAAACGATTTCCAAGCTCAAGAAACTCTTTTGTGATAAAATCATGTCCCTGGAAATCTGTAAACAACCAACCGTCTAATTCTGCTTCCTGTAATAAGATCTGTATCTTTGCAATATCCAACTTAATAATTCTCCTTTTTGATTATCAGACATATGTGCTATGACATTGACTTCCTGGCTTATTAATTTCCTATGCTCCAAGGATTCTCTGGTAAGCCTTCTTCACCGGAACATACAGAATCGCAATTCCTACTACTGTAAATCCTGCATTGATGATCGTAGCCGGGATAGATGTAATCTCTGCCGCCAACGCTGCACTCCAGGAACTTCCAAGAACAACCAGTTCAACTGTTGACCAGATAAAGTCTACGATAATGTTCGTAATGCCGTAGATAGCCGCACAGAGGACTGCATAACCATATTCCTTCTTCGCATCTCCCTGAGCTTTTTTCTTCAGAGACTGAAAGATCATGCCCACAAGCAGACATTTGATAATTGTGCTGACGAATACATTCGGGATTGCCTGAATATAACCGTTCAATACATCAAAGACGAGAAGTCCGAGAACTCCTGCCACAGTTGAAAGCTTAGGTCCAAGCATTAATACTGCAAGCATTACGAAAATGTGTCCGAAATGCAGAAATGGTGTTCCGACAGCCGCCGGAAGCGGAATACGGAAAGACTGGATTCCCAGATAAATAATAGCTGCAAAAAATGCAGTCATTACGATTTTCTTTGTGCTGATACTTTCGTTTTTCATATTTTGTAAATCTCCTGTTTGTTATCTCTTATGTTGAGTATTCAAGTCGAACATCCGTGAGACTTGTAAGTGAATTTTCCCAACATACCGCCTTATTATATCAGCGCCCTGGTCTGTTAGATATATCCAGTTTTAAAATATTTATACAGGCCAGTTTTATAGTTATATAACAAAACAAGTAAAAGCAACACAGAAAAAAAACGTCCCCCGGGGAAATCCCCGGAGAACGTTTTCTTTCAACTTATATTCTTAATGTCATCCATATATGGATGACAAAAGTATTACAGAAGTCCTCCGATAGAAAGGAACAGTGGAGCGAATACAAGTGATACAACTGTCATAAGTTTGATCAGAATGTTGATAGACGGACCTGATGTATCCTTGAACGGATCTCCTACAGTATCTCCAACAACGGCTGCCTTATGAGCCTCACTACCTTTTCCGCCGTGGTTTCCTTCTTCGATATACTTCTTAGCGTTATCCCATGCACCACCTGCATTTGACATGAAGATCGCCATAAGAACTCCTGTTACGAGGGATCCTGAAAGAAGTCCGCCAAGAGCGTCAACTCCAAGAAGAACACCTACTACTACAGGAACGATAACCGCCATCAGACCTGGAAGAAGCATCTCGTGAAGTGCTGCTGTTGTAGAAATACCAACGCATGACTTGTAGTCAGGTTTCTCTTCACCTTTCATGATGCCTGGTTTCTCACGGAACTGACGTCTAACTTCCTCGATCATTGAATATGCAGCCTTAGATACAGACTCCATAGTGAATGCTGAGAAGAGGAATGTAAGCATACCACCGATAAAGATACCGATGATTACTTTGTAGTCAAGAAGGTTGATGGATTTCAGACCTACTGTCTCTGCATAAGATACGAACAGCGCAAGAGCTGTAAGTGCTGCAGAACCGATAGCAAATCCTTTACCCATAGCTGCTGTTGTATTACCTACAGAGTCAAGCTTGTCTGTAATGTCACGAACGGACTCATCAAGACCGGACATCTCTGCGATACCACCAGCGTTGTCTGCGATCGGACCATATGCATCAACTGCAACAGTGATTCCTGTTGTAGAAAGCATACCAACTGCCGCAAGAGCAATTCCATACAGACCAAATACATTATAAGAAACAAAAATACCTACACAGATCAGAAGCAGCGGGATAGCTGTTGATTTCATACCAACTGCAAGACCACTGATGATTGTTGTAGCTGCACCTGTCTCAGACTGCTCTCCGATTCCTTTAACCGGTTTGTAATCTGCTGATGTGTAGTACTCTGTGATGTTACCAATGATAACACCAACAATCAGACCAGCGATAACTGCGATTGCTGCGTTCATGTTTCCGAAAAGCACCCAGCTAAGTGCTAAAGAAGCAATGATTACGATTGCTGAAGAAGCATAGCTTCCTTTTGTAAGAGCTTTCTGAGGATTTGTGTTCTCTCCGCCTCTTACGAAGAATGTTCCAAGGATAGAAGCGATCAGACCACATCCTGCGATTGCAAGTGGGAATAATACTCCTGAAACTTCGCTTACTGCAACACCAAGTGTCAGTGCTGAGATCAGAGATCCACAGTAAGACTCGAAAAGGTCAGCTCCCATACCTGCTACGTCACCTACGTTATCTCCAACGTTGTCAGCAATAACAGCCGGGTTACGCGGATCATCTTCCGGGATACCTGCTTCTACTTTACCTACAAGGTCAGCTCCAACGTCTGCTGCCTTTGTATAGATACCACCACCAACACGTGCAAACAATGCGATGGAAGAAGCACCAAGGCTGAATCCGAATAATACATCTACATTCTTAGTTACGATGTACACAAGGCTGACACCAAGTGCACCAAGTCCAGCAACACACATACCCATAACGGCACCACCTGAAAATGCGATGGAAAGAGCTTTGTTCATTCCGCTCTCTTTAGCTGCGTTAGCTGTTCTGACATTTGCCTTAGTAGCAACTGTCATTCCGCAGTAACCTGCGATTGTTGAGAACAGAGCACCTACTACGAAGCAAACTGCTGTTACCCAGTTACCTACTCCTAATCCGATCAGTACGAAAAGTACTACTACGAATACAATAAGGATCTTGTACTCTGCTGTCAGGAAAGCACGTGCACCATCTGCGATTGCACCGGCAATTTCCTTCATTCTTTCTGTTCCGGCATCCTGTCTGCTAACCTTTGCTGCAAGATATGCTGCAAAAAGAAGAGCAATGACAGCTGCAACTGGAACCAGATACATATAATTGTTCATTCTTAATTTTCCCTCCTGAATTTCAATATCATATGTTTGTATTACACTATATCACATTTTTTTAGCTTTTTAAAGAAAAATTTTATATTTATTTAACTCTCTTTACATAAAATAGTATTTTTTTCACATTTTTCTTTTCAAATTATATGATAATCTAAAAAATTTTTAGGTAATTTTTACCATCCTGTGTTGTTTTTTACGCTGTTACTTCTTATTAAATATAGTAGTATATAAGATTTCAATCTTATTTATAAAAAAAAATTATTCAAAAAATCGTTCAATAATCATAAAAAATAATCTCCGGAAAAACAGTCTTTACTGCTTTTGGGAGATTATTTTTTTTATCAAGTATTATTCTACATCTTTCAATGCTTCGAGATCTTCTTCTCCTGTACGTACTTTTACTACTTTCTGCACGTTGTATACAAAGATCTTACCATCACCGACATGTCCTGTATACAGTGTCTTGGATGCTGTTTCGATGACTTTCTCAACCGGAATATTTCCAACGATAACTTCTACTTTTACCTTTGGCAGAACAGTAACGTCCATCTCAACTCCACGATATTTCTCGCCGGCACCTTTCTGGATACCGCATCCCATAACCTGGGTAACTGTCATTCCTGTAACACCAAGATTGTTCAACGCTGATTTCAGCCTGTCATACTTGGAAAGCTTTGCGATAATAACTACTTTATGCATTCCTGTATCTGCATCTACCGGTCCGGCTACAGGTACAGCTGCTGCTCTCTGGATTGGAGATGCTGCGTCATAATCTGCTACACCAAGATCTGTGTTTTCATTTTCATTCATTGCACCTTCTGTAATATCCATGATGCTGAATCCTGCATATGCTGATGCAAGACCATGCTCCTTGGAATCCAGACCAACAATCTCTTCTTCCTCTGAAACACGAAGTCCAATTGTCATATCGATTACTTTGAAGATAATTGTCATTGTTACAACTGTCCAAGCAAGAACTGTTACTACACCAAGAAGCTGTGTTCCGAGAAGTCCGAATCCACCGCCGTAGAACAGACCTTTCAGTGTGCTTTCCGGCGCATTTGTTGTTGCAAAAAGACCAACTGCGATTGTTCCCCAGATACCATTTAAGCAATGAACTGCTACGGCACCAACCGGGTCATCTACATGCACTACATTATCACAGAACCAAACGCCAAATACTACGAGAACTCCTGCAACTGCTCCAATGATCAGTGCTCCTAATCCATCTGTCACATCACAAGGTGCTGTGATTGCTACCAGACCTGCGAGGGATGCATTCAGACACATAGACACATCTGGTTTTCCATAACGAAGCCATGTGAAGATCATACATACAACGGTTGCTGTTGCCGGTGCGATTGTTGTTGTCATAAAAATAGATGCAAGCTGTGGGCCTGTTGTTGCTGCCGCACCGTTGAATCCATACCATCCAAACCAGAGGATGAAACATCCAAGAGCACCTATTACGAGGTTATGTCCTGGAAATGCGTGGACTTTTGTTACTTTTCCATTCTTATCTCTTGAGAATTTACCAATTCTGGCTCCTTCCATTGCAGCTCCGATAAATGCTGTTACTCCACCTACCATGTGGATTGCACAAGATCCTGCAAAATCATGGAAGCCAAGCTGTGAAAGCCATCCGCCTCCCCAGATCCAGTGTGCTTCGATCGGATACACAACTGCGGAGATCATTGCGGAATAAATACAATAGGAAAGAAACTTTGTTCTTTCTGCCATAGCTCCTGATACGATTGTTGCTGCTGTCGCACAGAAAACCAGGTTGAATACAAAATTAGACCAGTCAAAGTTTGCATAATCTGTAAAGATTCCAAGTGTTGGAACTCCTACCAGTCCGCCAAGTGCATCTTCCCCGAGTAACAATCCAAATCCAAGGAAAATAAACACGATTGTTCCAATACAAAAATCCATCAGATTCTTCATGATAATGTTACCGGCATTCTTTGCTCTGGTGAATCCTGTCTCTACCATAGCGAATCCCGCCTGCATAAAGAATACAAATGCAGCTCCGATCAGGAACCAGATGCCGAACACTTCTGTTCCGACTGTGTCTGTAATCTGAGTAATAATTTCTTGTGTCATACTACTTCCTCCTCATACCTAGAAACTAAAAAGACGTATCTTACAGTTTCGTTGAACCATCCCCCTGAATCGGTTCTTTCTGTAAGACACGCCTTTGTGTCATTGAGACTTGCTGCTGTTCGCGGCAAATCTTATAGGTACCATATTTTATTAAAAGAAAAAGGCACTCTGAGATCTGTTTCTCAAAGCGCCTTTGCTTTTATGTCACGTAGTTTACTCCTCGAGCCAAATATTGTCAACCTATATTTTTACTTTTCGTAAATTTTCTGATTTTTTATACTTTTCATGCATTTTTTTCATATATTTTCACAAAACAGAGTGCACTCTTGCAATATAAACCACCATCTGCTAAAATTTATCTTATGAATCAAGAGCAATCCGCTCTTTTCAATAATTGTAACTATTTCAAGCATATTAAATTATAAGGAGGACTCTAAAATGAGCAAAATTGATGAAATCAGAAGCGCTATGGTCGCTGCAATGAAGGCAGGAGACAAAGAACGAAAAGCCGCACTTTCCTTTCTGCTCTCCTCTCTGAAGAATAAAGCTATCGACAAACGTGCCGACCTGACAGAAGAGGAAGAAGGACAGGTAATCTTAAAAGAAATCAAACAGTTAAAAGAAACAATTGATATGACACCTGAAGATCGTACAGATCTGATTGAAGAGGCTCAGAAGCGTCTTGCTGTTCTTGAAGAATATGCACCAAAGATGATGAGCGAAGATGAGATCAAAGCAGTGATCACATCCGTTCTTGCAGATCTTGGTATCGATGCTCCTACAGCAAAGGATAAAGGTAAGATCATGAAAGAACTCATGCCGAAGGTAAAAGGCAAAGCTGATGGTAAAGAAGTCAATCAGATTCTTGCCGGCATGATGAAATAAATACAGATTCCAGAATAAAGACGTAGCAAAGAGGGTGTCGCACTAAACGACACCCTCTTAATTTTTGTTAATTATTTCATTTTTTCTGCTTATTTTGTTATCTGTTTTCCCACTTATGATAAATCGCCTCAAGTGCATCTACCGCACCATCGATTCCAAGAAGACTTGAATTCAGCAGAATTGCATTCGCTTCAATACTGCCCCACTTACGGTCTGTTCTACCTTCATAATACAGGCGTCTCTCTCTGTCAATCTTCTTAATCTTATCTACAGCCTCTTTCTCGGAAAGCTTATAGATATCCATGATTCGATTGATTCTATCATCCTTATAAGCATAGATAAATGTATTCACAACATTTGAATAATCCCCAAGAACATAATCTGCGCAGCGTCCCACGAAGATTCCCGGTCCGCGTTCCGCCAGCTTGCGGATGATTGCTGACTGTGCGTCAAAAAGTTGATCACTTAATGGTTTCTCCACTTCCGGACTGAGCATAAATGTAGTATAATCACCCATTCCAATATAATAGCTTGATAACACATTTCCAAGTCTCGTCTCATCTACTCTTCCAGCATCTTCGTTCGAAATTCCAAGATCTCTTGCTGCCATTCGAATCAGATTGTGATCGTAAAGAGGAATGTTCAGTCTCTCTGCCAGTCTGTTTCCTACTTCATGACCGCCACTTCCGAACTGTCTTCCAATTGTAATAATTGTGTGATCCATCATAAGCAAGTCCTCCTTTTTCTGATAATTCTATTCTATCACTCTTTGAATTAAGAAAAAAGACTTTCTTCCTGTTTTCCGCTAACAATTTTGTAATACTGTTTCGAAGTCACCATGTAGACAATGATATAGAATAATGCAAATACTAAATAGGAGCACACTGTCACCAGAATCAGGAATTTTCTGTCAGAAAAAGCAAGCAGATGCACCATTTTTTCTATCATTGGAAATGCAAATGCCGTATGAATTCCGGCAGCCACAAGAGGCAGGAAGAATACTGTCATTACCTGAGAATTGATCGTCTGACGCACTTCTTTCTGTGTCATCCCCACTTTCATCAGAATCTGGAATCTGTCCTGATCCTCATAGCCTTCTGTAATCTGTTTATAATAAATGATCAGCACCATTCCAAGAATGAATACGACTCCAAGAAGGATTCCAAGGAAGAACAGACCGCCGTACAAAGCCTGGTAATCAGCTCTTGATGCGGCTCTGCTGTCTGTAGAAGCTCCAAAAAATAGGGTATCTGATTCCTCTGATTCCTGTTCAGCCAATGCATTGATTTTCTTGTCAATCTCGTTTTGAATCTGGATCTGCTCTTCATCTCCACAGGACAGATCAAAATTGTAGTACCATTTCTCATAAGAACCATTGACACCGTAAACGGAAACATTTCCTTCTTCCAAAGCTTTTATATCTTCCAGTCCGGAAACCACCAGATAGAAGCTGCTGTTCATATTTGCCATATTATTTCCATTTGAAATCATTTTATCCAAATGTCCTTTAATCCTCCATGTCCCGGAATTCTCCACCGTGATCTGATCATAGGGGAAATCGGAATCTTTCGCATACAGATACGCTTCCCCGGAAGCAAGCTCCAGATTCGTCCCCATGATCCGATTATACGCTTCCAACGGCAGAGCATAGAACATTTTTAAATGATCAAATGTATTCACTTCATTGACTCCCGGAGCATTCTCCGGATTAAAATAGATTTCATTTTTTGAAACAATTCCACTGACTGTAAGCATCCGGTAATTCTCCGGATTCTCCGCGGTCTGGTTATGTTCTTTCAAAACCTTCTGTACAAGCTCTATAATCTGTCCATTCTGATTCTCTTTCATTTCTTCCGTCTGCTCCGGTTTCGTGTACATCTCAATCTGGACAGATTTCGGATATCGAAGATTCAAGCCATGTTCCATACTCAGATACAGGCTGGTTGTAGAAGATACCATAACCAGAACCATTGTGGACAGAATACAAATAGACGCTAATCCTGCCCCATTTCGTTTCATACGGTAAATCATGGATGAAAGTGAAATAAAATGATTTGTTTTATAATAATATCCTTTCTTTTTCTGCATTATTTTACAAAATGTGACCGAGCCGGCAATAAATAACAGATACGTTGCAAGGATTACCAGCACGACGGCAACCACAAACCAGATCATCGCTACAAGCGGATCTTTGATTGTCAGGGATAAATAATAAGCCACACCAAGCAGAAGCAACCCGAGTACTGCAAAGATCCAGTTTGCCTTCGGAGGTTTCTCTCCTGTCTTTTCACTTTTTAAAAGTTCTACAGGTTTTAACCGATAGACGGACACGATCATCCGAAGCATGATTAATGCAAAAATGACCAGGAATAACAGTGCCGTAGCCACAAGTGCCGGAACACTGATTTTCATAGAAAGTCCGGCATTACTTCCAAGTATCTTCGCTGCCAGAAGTTCCCCTAATTTAGAGAACAGGATTCCTCCCACGATTCCTCCTGCAATCGTCAGAACACTGATGATCAGATTCTCAAGAACCATGATTTTTACAAGGTCAATTTTTCCCATTCCAAGGATGTGATACAACCCAAACTCTCTCTGTCGTCTGCGGATCAGAAATGAATTCGTGTAATACAGAAGGATCAGCGAAAAGATTGCGATCACACCGGAACCAAATCCAAGGATCATCTGCATAGTATCCCCACCTTTGATCTGGGCAAACTGCGGACTCACTGCAAGATAATCGATCAGATAGAACATCATAACCATACAGATACATGTGATCAAATACGGAAGATACAGCTTCTTATTTTTCTTAATTCCATTAACGGAAAGTTTCAGATAAAGTCCACTTTTCATCGTCTCTCACCACCTGTCGCAAGCCTTGTAAGTGTCGCTGAGATATTCTGATAGAACTGTTCCTCTGTCTGTTCGCCTTTATATACCTGGTGGAAAACTTCTCCGTCTTTAATAAATAACACTCTCCCGGCCTTGCTCGCTGCTTTGACAGAATGTGTTACCATAAGGATCGTCTGTCCCGATTGATTGATCCGCTCAAATACCCCGAGCAATTCATCCGTTGATTTCGAATCGAGTGCCCCGGTCGGCTCATCCGCCAGGATCAGTCTCGGATCTGTGATCAGCGCTCTCGCCACTGCTGCACGCTGCTTCTGTCCTCCTGATACTTCATACGGATACTTCTCCAGAAGTCCTGCGATTCCAAGTTCTTTCACGATTGGCATCATCCTGACATTCATTTTCCTGTAATCAACTCCCTGCAGTACCAATGGCAGTAAGATATTGTCCTTTAGATTAAATGTATCCAAAAGATTGAAATCCTGAAATACAAACCCAAGATGATCTCTCCTGAACTTGGACAGATCCTTCTCACGGATTGCTGATAACGGTTTTCCATCCAGATAAACTTCCCCTTCAGTTGGTTTATCCAATGCTGCCAGCATGTTCAGTAATGTCGTCTTCCCCGAGCCACTCTCTCCCATGATTGCTACATATTCGCCCTCTTCTACTGAGAATGTCACCTTAGAGAGTGCCTGTACCTGATTACCGCCAAAACGGGGACGGTATATTTTTTTCAAATTTTCTACTTCCAAAACTGTCATTTCTTACGACCTCCTCTTCTTTCTTTCAACATCCTCAGTATAGCAATACAGCCAGAATGCCAACATTGATTTCTGTGACATTCCAGCTGTCTGATGTGACAATTTTGTCACTTGCTTCTCTCTGTGTGATTTAGTGATTTACTCTGCTCTCAACGGATACTCTGCCAGATCTATTGTAAAACTGCTGCCTTCCCCCAACTTTGACTCAACTGTAATCTGATGCCCCAGTTTCTTTGCCGCCATCTGACTCAGATACAGACCGATTCCCGTTGATTTCCGTTCCATTCTTCCATTATATCCCGTATATCCTTTTTCAAAGATTCTCGGCAGATCTTCCGGTGCAATTCCCATTCCGGTATCTGTAACCGTCAGTTTCTTTTCTTCACTGACAGTGATCGTCACTGTTCCTTTCAGCGTATACTTCACTGCATTGGATAACAACTGTTCAATAATAAACGAAAGCCATTTCTCATCCGTCAGCACAATCTGGTCTGTCCCTTCATAGATCAGACGGATTCTCCTTCGAATAAACTGTCCTGCATATTTACGGATCGATTTTCTTACAATTTCATCCAAAGGATACCGTGCGATCACTAGATCCTTCGTGCCACTGTCAAGACGCACATACCCAAGTGCCATCTCCACATACTGCTCCACCCGGAACAGTTCAGCTTTCAAATTCTGATTCGTCTCGGTATCTTCCTGCTGGAGTAATACATTCATCACAGCAATCGGTGCCTTGATCTGATGCACCCAGGTTGCATAATAGTCCTCCATGTCCTGACCGGACTTCTCCCATCTGGCATGTTCTTTTCTTTGCTGTTGTTCTTCTTTCCTGATCAGTTCCTGATATCCTGACTCAATCCCATCTTGTGCCACCGGAAGCGAATCCTCATAAGGTCCTTCTCCTTGCAGCAAATGCTCCAGCTTCTGCCTGGTTTTCTTATACCGCAAATATCCACAAAGTAAAAAAAGTAATCCAAACGCCAGACACAACACTGTCGGATAAACCGCTGCCTTCAGATTAATCTCTTCCAACACAAAAATCAGGAAAAAGATTCCCGCACACAGCAAACTCCACAGAAGCACAAATCGGATTCTTTTCAAATATTGTAAAAACATTTTTACTCCTTCTCGATGATATATCCACCGCCGACTTTCGTCTTGATAAAGCCTTCCAGTCCCGCTTTTTCCAGCTTTTTCCGAAGTCTTCCGACATTGACTGTCAATGTATTCTCTTCGATATAATTGTCTGTCTCCCACAGCTTTGTCATCAGCGTGTCTCTGCTGACCACGCGTCCTTTATTCTCCATCAATGTCTGTAAGATGCGAAATTCATTCTTTGTCAACTCAATCTTTTCTCCATTATAAGTCATTGTTGTATCATAAAGGTTCAGGATTGCTCCTCTATGTTCCAGCATCGGCACTTTTCCTGACAAATCATACGTTCTTCTCAGCAGAGCCTGAATCTTCGCTGTCAGTACACTTAAGTCAAATGGTTTTGCCACAAAGTCATCTCCGCCCATATTCATCGCCATGATAATATTCATATTATCCGCTGCTGAAGAGATAAAGATCACCGGAACGCTCGATATCTTACGGATCTCGCTGCACCAGTGGTATCCATTATAAAAAGGAAGCGTGATATCCAAAAGCACCAGATGTGGACCGTACTCTGCAAATATCTCAAGAACCTTTGCAAAATCTTCCACATAACGTGCTTCATTTCCCCACGCTTCCATCTCTTTTTTAATTGCCCCTGCCATCACAAGGTCATCTTCTATGATTAGAATCTTATACATTCTGCGGATTCTCCTTTCGCTCTTATCCACTACTATATATCATAGTATACAGTATTTCAAGAGCACACGGTCATACCGTATCTGGCGAGATAACCCGCTGGATATGGATTGCAAGAAATCCGATCTCTTCTTTTGCGACCGGCTGTTTCAGCTGTCTGGACATATAGTCACACACTTTCTTCGCCGCCTCTCCGGTCCTTGGGTAATTCTGAAAAATAAAATCATTAAAGTCTGCATTCGTCCCTTCGCCTTTACGGGTTCTCAGAATCATATAATACATATGGCTCATCAGACGTGTACACCCAAGTGAGCCGCTCTCCAGCTTCTGATCGAATTCCTGTTCAATCATGGCAATCCCTTCATTTACAATTCTGGTCGCATCCAGAGTCTGGGATACTGCCTCATCTGAAAGACCTGCATGGATATGTAGCGTAATGAATCCGACTTCATCCTCTGAGATTTCATATCCTGTCAGCTGCTGTATAATTTCCCGCCCTTTCAGGGCCACTTGATACTCCTCTCCAAACAACACACGGATATCCGGTGTAAATGGATTCGGAAGCTGGCGGTTCTCCTTCGCTCTCTTCGCTGCAAGCGCAATATGATCTGCCAACGGAAGCAGCATCTCATGATTGATCTTCTGAAACACGTTCTCTGCTTCTTCAATGATCTTTCCTGTTGCCTCAATAAACTCCGGGCGGATTCCATTGACTGTTTTCAGAACAGACTCCTGCTTTCTTCTTGTGACAAGGGAATATACTTTGGCTCCGGGAAGTTTCTCGATCTGTTCTGTAGGTTTCTTTCCAAATCCCACACCGTTTCCGAGAAGGATCATCTCCTTCCCTGTCTCAACATGATATACAAGAATCCCATTATTATTCAGAACTTTAATGACTCGATACATCCCCCCGGAGCCTCTCTTTCTCTTAATTCAAGCTTACGATTTCTGCTGTCTTCTCAAGCTTCTCTACTTTTCCGCTCTTAGACATTCTGATCTCTTCACCTTCCTGAAGACTTGTAAATACAACCATACATTCATCGGATTTTGCATGCTCTTGGATATATTTTATATCAAAACCTATCAGTTTGTCACCCTTTTTTACTCGGTCTCCGTCATTTACAAAAGTTTCGAATCCTTTTCCATCCAGATTTACAGTATCCACGCCAATGTGAAGCAGATATTCGGTTCCGTCATCACTAGTCAGACCAACTGCATGTTTTGATGGGAAGATAAAAGATACAGTTGCATCTTCAGGCGCATAAGCCATTCCCTCTTCCGGGCGAACCAGATAACCGTCTCCCATCATTTTCCCTGCAAATGCTTCGTCACACGCTTCTTCGATCGGTGCTGCCACTCCTGTGAATGGAGAGCAAAGCTCTTTCTTTACAGTTCCGGCTGCAACAGTTTTGTTCTCATCTTTCTTCGCTTCATCTTTTGTTTCTGCACATTTATTCGTTTCTTCTGCGCTGTTTTCGTTTTCTCCCGGAAGATATTCCACATCCGGAGCTTTCTCCAGATAATCTTCCAGATTGGATTTAATAACAGAAACAGCCGGTCCGTAGATTACCTGGATTCCCTGTCCTTTTCTTACGATTCCGGATGGGGATGTCATTCTTAAGACATCTTCATTTACCAGTTCCGGCTTTACTACCGTACAACGAAGTCTTGTCGCACAGCAGTCTACATCAGAAATGTTTTTCTTTCCACCAAGTCCTCTTGTGATCAGTGCGCTCTTCTGATCTTCCGGTGTCATTTCATTTTCAGAATCTGCATCATTTCCATCTACTTTTGCTTTATAATCAGATTTTGTATACAGCTTCGTTTCCGCATCATCATCTTCTCTTCCCGGTGTCTTCAGATTCAGCTTCAGAATCAAAGTACGGAAGATGATATAATATAAGAAGAAATAAATAATTCCAACCGGGATGATTCTGATCCAGCTTGTCTTAGCATTTCCCTGAAGGATACCGAAAAGGAACAGATCAATAAATCCACCGGAAAATGTAAGTCCTACTGCAATATTTAACATATGCGCGATCATATAAGCAGATCCGGCAAGGATCACCTGTACCGCAAAAAGGATCGGTGCTACAAACAGGAATGAGAACTCCAGTGGCTCTGTGATTCCGGTCATCATACATGCAAGTGCTGCAGAAAGCAGAAGTCCGCCTGCTTGTTTCTTCTTCTCCGGTTTTGCACACTGATACATTGCAAGTGCCGCACCCGGAAGACCAAAGATCATGAAAATAAATTCCCCGGAAAAATATCTTGTCGCATCCGCACTGAAATGTACTGTGGATGGATCTGCAAGCTGCGCAAAGAAGATGTTCTGACCGCCCTGTACCAGCTGTCCCGCAACTTCCATTGTTCCTCCAACCGCTGTCTGCCAGAATGGAAGATAGAATACATGGTGAAGTCCAAATGGAATCAACGCTCTCTTAATAATACCAAAGATCAATGTTCCAATATAACCTGTTCCTGTTACAAGTCCGCCAAGTGCATAGATTCCATTCTGAACGGTTGGCCATACAAAATAGAGTACGATTCCGACAGCTACATAAGTCAATGTTGAAATAATCGGAACAAATCTTGATCCACTGAAGAATGACAGTGCATTCGGAAGCTGGATTTTGTAAAACTTATTATGAAGTGCTGCTACTCCAAGTCCAACGATAATACCACCAAATACACCCATCTGTAATGTCTGGATTCCGCAGACACTTGTCACAGTTCCTTCCAGAACTCCGGCTCCAAGTGTTCCGTCTGCAAGAAGATCTCCACGGATCAGAAGCATGGCATTCATTGTTGCATTCATTACAAAGAAAGAGATCATTGCCGCAAGTGCCGCAACTTCCTTCTCTTTCTTCGCCATACCGATTGCTACACCGACAGCAAAAATGATCGGCAGGTTATCAAAAATAATACTTCCCGCTTTGCTCATAATTGTGAGCAGGGAATTCAGAATTGTCCCCTCGCCTAAAATTGCCTGAAGATGATATGTCTCAATCATCGTTGCATTTGTAAATGAACTTCCTACTCCAAGCAGAAGTCCTGCTACCGGAAGAATTGCGATTGGAAGCATAAAACTTCTTCCGATTCTCTGCAATACTCCAAAAATCTTGTCTTTCATCTGTAATCCTCCTAGTATCATTTCTTACAGAGTTGACGCATCCCATAGTTTCTTGTGCTGGCACAGTTCTGCAACTTACTTATCCTATACTATAATGCGCAAAAAAGGCATAAACTAATCCTCAATAACTAAATCCACCTTATCTGGTGAACTTATTAAGGATAGTTTATGCCTGCTTTACCAGTAACACTCTATCGTGCGCTTTTCTCTTTTAACCACGTATAGTATAACCATACTCACTTCCAACAGTCAATCTGTAATATTCAACAATATTTATCCTGTTTATTTGTTGAATATGTTACTTAGTGATTATTTTAGTAAATTAAAGTTTTTCTTTTGATTTAAATTAACTTCTCTTCATTTTACGCTTCTGGCTTTTGCTTATTTGCTTTTGTAATATCCAGACGTACATTCACACCAAATGGATTGATTGCAACTCCCTTTGCATCCGGAATCAGTATCTCCGGAATCTTATCCGCCGGAATTGCTGCTGTCTTCATCTTCTTGCCCTGTGCAAATCTGGTAAATTCTATCATATCTGTAAAGATCGGCTGATACAGACTTCCGTCCGGCTGTCTCAGAAGTGGAACCTGATTATCTTCCTGAACTCCTACGATAAAGGTTCCTTTCTTATAATGCGCCATCATCTCTTCCTGAAGTTCCTTCACATTCTCCGGCATCTCCGGTCCGATATTGCGGTGCATCTCCTGCATCAGATACATTGCTGTCAGATGAAGCTCCGGATTCTCGATCAGTTTCTTTCCTTCAGGCAATTCTTCCTTATTCTTACGAACTACAAGATGTTCCAGCTGAACCCTGATCTCCTCCTCTGTACCAACATTCACTGCCAGTGCATTCACACCCATTGTATACAGGTTTGTAAAAAATCCAAGTCTGGCATTCTTTTCAATCTTGGCAATTCCTACATGATAACGATCTTCTGCAAGCGTCTTTGCCTTTTCCTTTGCAGACTCTTCCTGATAATAAACCAGAACCTCGTCATCAAATGTCTCTTCATCGCAGAGGACAAACGGCATCTTCGTCACACCTGACATGATCACATAAATCTCTTCGAGATTTCGCAGATTCACCAATGCCTGCTTCATCTCTGTACTGACAATTACTTTATTCTCATCCATCTCTTTGTTTTCCTTTCTGGTTGCTTTTCTTTACATTACAGTAGTGCAATGAAATGAGGTATAAATATGATACACCCTATGATCACAGCCATGATTGCCGTAAAAAGCACTGCACCAGCTGCCGTATCCTTCGCGATCTTAGCAAGTGGCTTTCTCTCTTCTGTCACAAGATCGACAACAGCTTCCACTGCCGTATTCACAAGTTCCAGTGAGATTACCATTCCAAAAAGGAGAAGACAGATACACCATTCCATCGGTGTTAATCCTACAAAGGTTCCAACTGCTGTTACAAGAATCACTGCAAGGCAATGAATCTTCATATTCCTCTCTTTTGAAATCCCTGTCCAGATTCCTTCAAAGGCATAGCCAAAGCTTTTGAATAAAGGCTGTTTTCGATTCTTCATTCGTAGTCTCCTTTCGGATTCGTATCATAGATCAAGCAACAAATCTAATATCTATGATACCACATCTGGCTCCTTATCAAAAGAGGTATTTTCCTATTGTTATTAAAAGAATACTCGGATTTCGAATCTCATATCCTTTTCACTTATTTACAAGCTTCAACCATACTCTTTACATATTCGGCAACATACGGCACGCAGTCTTTTCCGTATTTCTCACACAACTTAACGATTGCACTTCCAACGATCGCACCGTCTGCGCTCTGACACATCTTCGCCGCCTGCTCCGGAGTGGAGATTCCGAATCCGACCGCACATGGAATATCATTTTCCTCTTTTACAAGCTTCACCATTGCTCCGATATCCGTCGTGATTGCGGATCTTGTTCCTGTTACACCAAGTGAGGAAACACAATATACGAATCCCGATGCTTCTTTTGCAATCATCCGGATTCGGTCATGAGAAGTCGGTGCAATCAATGAGATCAGATCGATTCCGTACTTTTTGCACACGATGTCAAATTCTTCTTTCTCTTCAAATGGAACATCCGGAAGAATCAGACCATCCATTCCGACATTTTTCGCTTTCTCAAGAAATCTTTCTGTTTCGTAAGAGAACACAACATTTGCATATGTCATAAAAACAAGTGGAATCTGTGTATTCTGACGGATTTCTTTTACCATATCGAAGATCTTATCTGTCGTCACGCCTCCTGTCAGCGCACGCAGATTTGCTCCCTGTATAACCGGTCCTTCTGCTGTCGGATCGGAAAATGGGATTCCAAGCTCGACCAACGCCGCCCCTGCTTTCTCCATCTCATAGACGATTTGTTTTGTTGTTTCAAGATCCGGATCACCACATGTGACAAATGGTATAAATGCTTTCTTCCCTTTAAATGCTTCCTGTATTCTACTCATGAAGATCCTCCCCTCTGTAACGTGCAATTGCTGCGCAGTCCTTATCTCCGCGTCCTGAAATATTAATTACAATAATCTGGTCTTTTCCCATTGTCGGCGCAAGCTTTCTTGCATATGCAACTGCATGTGCACTCTCGATCGCCGGAATGATTCCTTCTAATTTAGAAAGGTACTCAAATGCATCGACTGCCTCATCATCAGTGATTGCTACATATTCTGCTCTTCCCTTATCATAAAGATCTGCATGCTCCGGTCCGATTCCCGGATAATCCAGTCCGGCTGAGATTGAGTAAACCGGTGCGATCTGTCCGTACTCATCCTGACAGAAATAAGATTTCATTCCATGGAAGATTCCAAGCTTACCAGTCGCGATCGTTGCAGCTGTCTCTGCTGTATTCACGCCGCGTCCTGCCGCCTCACATCCGATCAGGCGCACGCCTTCATCTTCAATGAAATTATAAAATGCACCGATTGCATTGGATCCTCCGCCGACACAGGCAAGCACTGCATCCGGGAGTTTTCCTTCTTTTTCAAGGATCTGCTCCTTGATTTCTTTAGATATAACTGCCTGAAAATCACGCACGATCTGCGGAAATGGATGCGGTCCCATACAGGATCCGAGTACATAATGTGTGTCATCAATTCTTCTTGTCCACTCACGCATTGTCTCCGAAACAGCATCTTTTAAAGTACCGGTTCCACTTGTAACCGCGTGTACCTGTGCTCCGAGAAGACGCATTCTGTATACATTCAGTGCCTGACGCTCTGTATCTTCTTTTCCCATGAAGACTTCACATTCCATTCCCATCAGAGCCGCTGCTGTCGCTGTTGCAACTCCATGCTGTCCTGCACCGGTCTCAGCGATCACTCTTGTCTTTCCCATCTTCTTCGCAAGAAGAACCTGACCTAACACATTGTTGATCTTATGGGCACCTGTGTGATTGAGGTCTTCTCGTTTCAGATAAATTTTCGCCCCGCCAAGATCTTCTGTCATACGTGCTGCATAGTATAAAAGAGACGGTCTGCCTGCATATTCATTTAATAATGTATTCAGTTCGTCATTAAATTCTTTGTCATTTTTATAGTAGTTGTACGCCTTTTCCAATTCGATCACTGCATTCATCAGTGTCTCCGGAATGTACTGTCCACCATGGATTCCGTATCTTCCTTTTGTCATGGTTGTCTCTCCTTCTTTCTTGTTTCTATTGTTTTAGTAAATTTATTCATTTATTTGTATACTTTTTTGTTTTCCAAAAAATGTTTACTGCTTTCAAAATTTCTCACAGTTTTCACAGCTTGAAGAATTTTCCCACGATCTTTCTTTCCATCTGTCTCCACTGCACTGCTCAGGTCAATTCCCCAAGGGTGTATTCGCTGTATTGCCTCCGGTATGTTCTCCGGATTCAGTCCTCCTGCGAGGAAATACGGCCGCTTTCTCCATCCTTCCAAAAGACTCCAATCAAATGTCTCGCCGGTTCCGCCTTTTCCGTGATCGAGAAGAATCAGATCTGCACTGCTCGCTGCCGCCGCATCAAGATCTTTTTTCTCCTGAATCGAAAATGCTTTCATCACCGGATGGTCTGTCAGACTTTTCAACTTCTTTATATATGCCTCATCTTCCTGCCCGTGAAGCTGAGCAATCTGAATGGTTCCTTCATTTAATAATTGTGCGACCTCGCCGCAGTCTTTATTGACAAATACTCCGACCGGGCAAATCTGCGATTCAAGATTTTGAACCAGTTCACGAACTTTCGAAATGGATACATTTCTCCGGCTCTTTGGCACATCGATGATAAATCCGCAATAATCCGGTTTTGCCTCATTTATATAGGTAATATCTTCCGGGCGGCTCAAACCGCAGATCTTAATCTTGGGCATGTTCATTTTTTCTTGTCTCATACTATATCTTCCGCTAATTCATATCTAGCTGCCTTCCTGTCTGCTGCTTCAACTCCATCAGTGCTGCTTTCCGATCAGATTTTCTCATCAGAAGTTCTCCGATCAGTACCGCATCGGTTCCATTTTCATAAAGTGCTTTCATATCTTCCACTCCGCGGATACCGCTCTCAGATACGAAAACTGTTTCCGAACTGACCATTTCTCTTAGCCGAATGCTATTCTTGATATCCACTGTGAAATCTTTCAGATTCCGGTTATTTACACCGATAATCTTTGCACCGATCTTCTGTGCTCTTAAGATTTCTTCTTCGTTATGTGTTTCTACCAAAGCAGATAATCCGAGTTCGTCTGCCAGCTGATGATACGCTTTTAACCTGCCATCTTCTAATACCGAACAGATCAGAAGTACTGCCGAGGCTCCCATTGCTTTTGCCTGATAGATCATATATTCATCACAGGTGAAATCTTTTCTGAGTACCGGAATGGATAGATTTTGCACGATTTCTTTCAGATACTCATCACTGCCCCGGAACCAAAACGGTTCTGTCAGACAGGAGATTGCTGCCGCGCCGCCTGCTTCATAGTCTCTGGCGATCTCAACATATGGAAAATCCGGTGCGATTAATCCTTTGGAAGGAGAAGCTTTCTTTGCCTCGCAGATAAAGGATAATCCGTCTGCCCGAAGTGCCTGTTCGAATGCAGGGATTTGATCTTTAATTCCTTTTTCTTCCGCCTGTCTTCGAACCTCTTCTAATGGAACTATTTTCTTTTCTTCTTCGATCCGCTCTTTCGTGCGCTCGGTAATTTTCTCGAGTATATTCATACTATTTGTTCCTCTTTTTCTTTCAAGTTGCTTCTTCCATTCTCCCCTGCATAGCCGGGGATCAGACTTTTTATTTATTACTTTCTTCTTTAAACTGCTCCAGCTTCTTCAGTGCAAGTCCTTCGTCAATGATCTGTTCTGCTTTTCTTACACCTGCTTCGATTGAATCTGCTTTTCCTGCAAGATAGATTGCTGCTCCTGCATTCAGGCAAACAGCATTTCTCTTTGCTCCCAGCTCTTTTCCAGAAATGATATCCAATGTGATCTGTGCGTTTTCCTGAGGTGTTCCTCCTGTCAGTACACCTTTTTCGCATCTCTCATAACCAAACTGCTCCGGTGTGATCTCATAGCTTGTAAATGTTCCATCTTTAATCTCACAGACTGTAGTCGGTGCACACATGGAAATCTCATCTAACTTATCCTGTCCGTAAACGACCATTCCGCGGACAACTCCGAGATTCGCCATGACTCTTGCAAGTGGCTCTACAAGGCTTTCATCATAAACTCCCATCAGTTCCATGTTCGCTCCTGCCGGATTAGACAGTGGCCCAAGAATATTGAATACGGTACGGATACCAAGTTCTTTACGGATCGGTCCGACATATTTCATCGCAATATGATAATTCTGTGCAAATAAGAAACAGATCTGAATGTCTTTGAGAAGCTGTGTGCTGCGCTCCGGTGCAACGTCAATTTTCACGCCAAGTGCTTCAAGCACATCTGCTGCACCGGACTTGGAGGATGCTGCACGGTTGCCATGCTTTGCGACCGGAATTCCTGCTGCCGCAATCACAAGGGAGGATGTTGTTGAAATGTTAAATGAATTTGCTCCGTCTCCCCCTGTTCCTACGATTTCCAACACATCCATGTCATGCAAAAGCTTGATGCAGTGTGCACGCATTCCCGCTGCTGATGCTGTGATTTCATCGATTGTCTCACCTTTCATGGAAAGTGCTGTCAGATATGCTGACTTCTGAACATCAGATGCCTTTCCTTCCATAATCTCATTCATTACTTCTTCTGCTTCTGTATAGGTAAGATTTTGTTTCTTTGATAATTTAATAATTGCTTCTTTGATCATTTCTTAATTCTCCTTCAATACTTTTGCATAGTTAATAAAGTTCTCTATCATCTGAAGTCCCTGCGGTGTCATCACCGATTCCGGATGAAACTGTAACCCAAAGATCGGATATTCTCTGTGTTCCATCGCCATAATCTCGTTATCTTCGCTTCGCGCTGTCACAATCAGTTCTTCCGGTAGTGTCTCTTCCTTAACTGCGAGTGAATGATATCTTGCCACCTGGATTGGAAGTGTCAGATTCTGAAAGAGGACACTGTCTGTCTTTACGTCTTTCAGCTGTGATGTCTTCCCATGCATCAGCTGTCCGGCGTGACTTACCGTTGCTCCGAACGCTTCTGCCATCGTCTGATGTCCGAGACATACCCCGAGCATTGGAATCTTTCCTTTCAGCTTCTGAATTGCTTCGATACAGATTCCGGCATCAGAAGGTTTTCCCGGCCCCGGTGAGATTACCAGCGCCTCGGGCGCAAGTTCCAGAATCTCTTCCGGTGTGATTTGATCATTTCGAACGACCTTTACTTTTGAATCAATCTGATCTTTTTGTATGCCGCTTATTTCTGATTCTACTCTTGCGATAAACTGATATAAGTTATAGGTAAAGCTGTCATAATTGTCGAGTAATAGTATCATTCCAATCCTCCTTTCGCAGTTTCCACTGCCTGAAGTACTGCCCCTGCCTTATTTAAACACTCCTGGAATTCATTTTCCGGGATACTGTCTGCTACGATTCCGGCTCCTGACTGTACACGAATGTATCCATTTTTCTTATAAGCAAGACGGATGGAAATGCATGTATCTACATTTCCTGCAAAATCGAGATAGCCGACTGCCCCTCCGTAGATGCCTCTTTTCTCCTGTTCAAGCTCTGCAATAATCTCACATGCGCGGATCTTCGGTGCTCCGGAAAGCGTTCCTGCCGGGAGAATCGCATCGACTACGTCTAGCGCATCTTTGTCTTCCCGAATTTTCCCTGTCACGGTGGAACCAATATGCATTACATGGGAATATCTCTGGATTTCCATATATTTATCAACTTTAACTGTTCCCGGCTGGCTGATCTTGCCGACATCATTTCGCCCAAGATCTACAAGCATGTTGTGCTCTGCAAGCTCTTTCTCGTCTGCAAGTAGCTCTTTCTCCAATTCCTGATCTTCCTCTTCGGTCACTCCTCGCTTCCTTGTACCGGCAAGAGGAAAAGTGCACACCTGTCCGTTTTCAAACTTCGCCAGCGTCTCCGGTGAAGCCCCTGCCACTTCAATATCATCACTTGAAAAGTAGAACATATACGGAGATGGATTCGAGGTTCGAAGCACCCGGTAGGTATCAAAAAGACTTCCTTTTGCCTTCGCTGTCAGCGGATTGGATAAAACGACCTGGAAAATATCACCTTCATAAATGTATTCCTTAGCTTTCTCAACCATCTTGCAATAATCTTCTTTATCCACTCCCGGATGGAACTCTTCTTCTAAAACAAGTGGTCGGAAATCTGCCTGCGCCCCGCTTCGGATCAATCGTTCCATCTCTTCTAATTCCTGCTTCGCGTTCGTATAATTTTCTTCCAGATCACCTTCCAGCTTCACGCCTGTAATCAGGATCAGCTTCTGTCTGTAATTGTCAAATACGATGACACGGTCAAATAACATCAAGTCCGCATCCCGGAAATCTCTTACTGCCGTTTTTGCTGCTGTCTTTCCTGTAGTCTCATTCTTCTCTTCCAGGACTGGCTTTAATGTCGGTTCTGCATATTTGATGTAGTCATAAGAAAAATATCCGACAAGCCCTCCGGTAAATGGAGGAAGTCCCGGAACAACCGGACTTTTATATGCTTCGAGAATTTCTCTTAGAACCTTTCCCGGATGGTCGGTTAAAACTTCCCGTCTGGTCTTATCCTCATCTTCATGCCCTTCGCTGATGATCACACGCCCATCGGTACAAGTGATCTCCATCGTTGGTGCATATCCAAGGAAGGAATATCTTCCCCACTGCTGTCTGTCCTCCGCACTTTCCAGCAGATAGCAATGCTTGCTTGCCGCCCGCAGCGTCCGCATCACACTAATCGGCGTAAATGCATCTGCATACAGCTCTTTGCTGATTGGAACTCGCTTGTATCTGCCTTGTTCAGCGTAGGATCTGATTTGTTCTAATGTCTTGTCCATGTGTATTCCTCCTTGAAGTTATGCTGCAAAATGAATTTCTCTTTTATCCCGATAGGAAATATATGTTTATGGTAGAAAAAAAGTCCCTGACAGAATATTCCTATTCTGTCAAGGACGGTAAATCTAAATCTTTTCCGCGGTGCCACCTTGATTCACGGGTACACTCCCATGCGCTCTGTAAGATACTAACATATCTCCGGCAACTGACGTATGCCTCACGTCACAGAGTACTCGGATTCTCAAATCCTTTGACTGTGCCCTCAGCGGTCCATTTGGCAACCTGCATCTCGATCCGGCTCTCAGCTTCCCGGACTCTCTGTGCGCGCATAATTACTTTGATCTCCGCTTCATCGGTTTAAAGCGTTATTCCATTTGCTAGGAGTTTATCACTTTAAAGCAATAGTGTCAATGCACTATTTTAATCTTTTTCGCGAAATTGTTGAAAATTTTCTCAATTTTCTTGTCTTTATTTTCTTTTTCTCTTCCATGCAAATCCGCCAACTCCTGCTCCGAGTGAGGAGAATGCAAGTCCTAATAAGCCAAGAACATTTGCCGGATCACCTGTCTTTGCGGCTTTTGATCCACTTGTTCCTTTGGAAGCTGATCCATCCGTAGTTGTTCCTGCCTTCTTTGTAACAGTCGGAGTTGCACTTCCATTCTGACTTCCCGCCTGGTTTCCATTCTTTACAAGTGCTTTGATTGCTGCATTTAACGCATCTGTTGCTTTATCAACTTTTTCCTGGCTTTCTTTTGCATTTAATGCGCTCTTAGCGTCTGTCAGTGCACTCTGCAATGCCTTCCAGCTGTCAACTGTGTAATCAGCTTCTTTCAGAGCTGCCGCATCACTGATTACTTTCTCAAGGGAAGAAGTATCAACTGCTGCCGGCTCTTCTATCTTAACAAGTGCTTCAACAGCTGCGTTGAGGTGGCTTACTGCCTCGTCTACAGTTGCCTGAGTTTTTGGATTTTTCAATTCATCTTTTGCTTCCTGAAGTTCCATCTGCATAGATGCCCAGCTTTCCGCTGTGTATTCAGCTTCTTTCAGGGCTTCTGCTTTTGCAATAGCTGCCTCAAGCTCTGTTGTTGTGATTGTTTTATCCTCAGATGCTTTTACAATGTTCTCCTCTGTCGCCTGGAATTTGTATGTCACGTCATTATATCCAAGTGCTGTCAGTGTAATGGTCCAATATCCTGTTCCATCCGTTCCTTCTGGAAGTGTACAACGAAGAGAATTTGTCAGTCCAAGCTGGATTCCCATTGCTTTGTGCATCCAGTTATCTGCTGCAAATTTTGTTCCATAAGTAGCTTTTGCATTTGTATATGTACTGTCATCTCCATAGTAAGTCCATGTAACAGTCTGGAGATTTGATCCAAGATCACCATAATTTCCTGTCAGATCAACTCTTAAGAATTCTCCATAAGATCCGCTTGCTTCTTTTACTGTCAGCCCTGCTTCCTCTGCTGTTGGTGCTGTCTTGAGTGCCTGATCTTTGATTCCAGACTCTGATCCATGATTCACTCTTGCAGAGAAACTGAAAGATCCATCCTCATTCTTTGTTGCTGTTTTCAGACCGTTTGTATTCTCTGTTACATTGGCAACCAGTCCTGTATAGCTTACCAGATTCTTTTCTGAATATCCTCCTGCAAGTTCACTTCCGTTTTCGATCACACGATAGCTTGCTTTCAGTGCATCCAGATCAGATGTTTTTACTTTCACCGGCACATATTTCAGTCCGAGTACATCATACTCTGTCATCTTTGTTGTTGCACTAGATTCTTCTGTGATCTCTCCTCTGTTAAATGTAATCTTGCTTCCGTCTGTCAGAACTGCAGTAGTTCCATCTGTCCAATACTCTACTGCATACTCTTTTCCATTTTCCGCCTTGATTACTGCGTTGCACTGGAAAGAACCTCTGTGAAGTCCATGATTTACTGTAGCTCTTGTTACAGTATCGAATGCACCCTTGTCATACTCTCCTTTTGAATCCTTTGCATCTGAAGAAGATGTATTTCCTGCTGCCTGCACATTTTCAGCAGCCCAGTACTCTGCCCAGCTAAGTCCTACATATGCGTAAGTATACTCACTCTCCTGTGATAAAGTATAAGTGAATTCACAATCCTTTGCATAGCCTGTTGCTTTCACTGTAATCTTAAATTCCTGTCCATTTTCTGCATTCTTAAACGGAGCTGCAGTTGTATCAATTGTTCCATCTTCTTTGATGATCTTCACTGCACGTTTTCCTGTTGCCGCATACTCTGTTCCGTCAACTGTTACGGATTCGATATTCTTTACATAAGAAGTTACATCCTCTGCTGCATATCCTTCTGCCGCTACAAGTGCTGCACTTTCACTGTTAAATACAACCGGTACAGCTTCTGTTGTCAATTCAAAATCTGTCGTAAGATCTGCATATTTTCCGGATTTATCAGATACTTTCAGAGTATATTTGCCTATCTCAGCGCCTTTTGTCTTATAGGTAAGTACTCCGTCTTTTACCTGAACATCCTCAAGACCTTCAACTGTATATTCTGCCTGATAATCGTCAGGAAGGCCTTCTACAGTTACATTTACTTTTCCACTTTCAACATCTGCATTCTCTGCTGCGATAGTTCCATTGAATTTAACCGGCACATACTGATCTGCATCAATCTCATAGATTCCATTATCTGTGTAATATGTGATTTTATTGATTGTCTGACCCATCATCTTTTCATAATTTTTTGAGTCCAGTGTGTTTCCATGAGATGTTGTCACAAATCCTGTACTCCATGCCAGTTCTTTCTTTTTCCAGATATTTTCAAGATGACGAAGTCCGTAGTTGTCTCCTTCTTTTGTGCTGATCACAACTCCATATACTGTATTAACTGTTTCTGGGAGTCCATTTACATCTAATTCATAATCTCCATACTTTGTATCTGTTGTGAAATCAATTGATGCATCACTCAACTTCTGTGCAGTTGCACCTTTCACTTCACTAAAGCTGAGGGAACCATCTGCATTTACTGTTGCTTCCTTATAATAGGAAGGAGTCTCACTTAAAATATAGTAAGAATAGCTTGCGCTCTCGAATAACGCATCTTTTCCATTATATTCTGTTGTTGTCTCTTTTCCTTTCATATTCACTGTAATAGAAAGCTTGCTGTCATCTGTGATCTGTGTATAGTTTTTCAATACAGATGCATCACTAATCTTAACCGGATATGTAATACCTGTAATATCTGTTCCATCACTGTTTACATGATAAGATCCAGCTACAAGTGTTGATCTTGTTTTCGCTTTTGTAGCGGAGGATACACTGTCTGCTCCTGCTACCTGATCAGCTGCATAAAATTCAGAATATGGAATATTCATCAACACATACATTTCTTTCGCAACTTCTGCCTTTTTCAATGCCTTCACTGCTGCATTCAACTCATCTGCCGCTGTGTCCACTGCACTCTGGGATTCCTTTGCTTTCAGAGCTGCCTTCGCTACAGTTAATTTTGTCTGCATTGCACTCCAGCTGTCTGCTGTATAATCAGATTCTGTCAGTTTCTCAGCCGCTGCGATTGCTGACTCCAGCTTTGCTGTGTCAATGGTAACTGTCTCCCCTGCTACCGGAGCTGACTGGATTGCTTCAAGTGCAGCTTTTTTAATTGCATCAGAAGTACGTGTTGCACCGGAAACTGTATCCCAGCTGTTAATTGTATCTTCTGTAGCGGCCTGGCCTTCAAGCTTTGTTTTAAATCCTTTTGTTTTGGAATATGCTTTATTAAAGTAGGATGCATTTCCTTCGTCATATCCTTCTTTCGGTGTAACTGTGATCTCAGAGAATTTTCCATCCTCTACTTTCAAGCTTACTTCTACATCATATTCTTCCCACTCATCGTCACTGTCATCTTCTGTTCTGGTTACATGAGCCGTCTTTGTATAAGTTCCATCCTTTGCAGTCTGACTTCCTGTTGCCGCAAAGATCGTTGACGGGCAAAGTCCTACTACCATAGACATTGCCACTGCCATGGACATTGCCTTTACTTTCATTTCTTTGTTTTTCATAGAAACCTCCTTTTTAACTAAAATAGTTACATACAGATCCTGCCTGTCGCAGTTCTGCTTTCCTGCTTCCGCATGGAATATATTATCAAGTTAGTTTTTGCTAACCCGTAATCAAAAAGTATTATTATCTATACTGTCCTTACAGCTTCTTTCTTCACAACCGGTAAAATCTTTCCTGCGACAATTCCAATCACGAACCCTGTCACTGTTCCTGCCACAAGAAGAACTGGCAGATAATAAATCAGTTTCAGATTCTCCACCACTGCCATCGCAACAAGAATCTGTCCTATGTTATGAAAGACGCCGCCAGTGATACTGACTCCTACAATGGAAATTCCATCCATCTTCTTTACAAGTACCATGGCAAGAAGGCTGACAACCGCCCCTGCCAGACTGTAAATGATCGACATTCCATTTCCAAAAAGAAATCCTGTCAGAAGTACACGCAGTACCGATACCGCCAGTACCTCCGGAATTTCCAGAAAATAAAGACCTGTAACAGTGACCAGATTAGCCACTCCAAGCTTCATCCCCGGCACTCCAAAATTAATTGGGATCAGGCTTTCCACATAACTAAAAATCATTGCCAGCGCAACAAGCATTGCCATATTCGCAAGTTTTTTATTTCTATTCATACATTCTCCTTTACAGTCGAACAATTGATTTATTTAGAAATTGTATCCGGTAAATGTTCCTTTTCATTTTGAGAATCATCAGAATTCTCAACTTCTTCTATTTCTACAACCAGCTTATGAGGCAGGCAGACAATGGTCTGTGTCCGGTTATTGATCTTCCCCTGCTCTTCGCAATATCCATCCGGACAGTCAGCCTCTTCCATGTAAGCTTTTCCATCCTCAATCCGGATACGGTTGTAAAAATCTCCTTCCTGCACTTCGATCACCTGGTCTTCATCCAAAGCATATCTTCCGTAAACTTCTCCGTCCACCTTGATCACAACCTGTTTTTCCTGATTTTCTTTTTGTCCGTTTTCCTTTGCCTGTACATACTGCATCAGATTCATCACAAGAAACAGTACACATGCCGCAAAGAGGATTCCGCCTCCTAAAAACAGATCTTTTTTCTTCATCTATTACACTCCTGCCCAGATCATAATTACAAGTAACAGAATTGCCCGAAGAATCGTAAACCAGAATTCATTTCCCTTCAGACCTTTGATTCCTGTATGGATATGCTTCTTTGGACAGGTATCAATACATTTCTGGCATTGGAAACAATCTCCCTCGACTTTGAGTGATCCGTCTTCCGGGAGTCCGATCCCGGATGGACATTTCTTCGTGCATCCGCTGCAGCCTTTGATGCAATTTTCTCTGTCGCGGTGCAATGCAAAGAACGGAAGCACCGGAAGCAATGAGAATACTGCTCCCATCGGACACAGATTCCGACAGAAAAATCTTTCTTCCAGACACATCCCCACAATAATAAGAAGTAGTAATATCACTCCCGGCAAATATCCCTGCAAATGGAAATTTCCTGCATGCAGCATAGAAAAAACATCCCACGGGCTTGTCCCTTTTGCCTTTCCATATATTCCTGCAAAACAAAGTACTGCGATTACGGTCAACACCAGATATTTCAAATAGCTTAACTTCTCTGTGATCTTTTCTGAAAGCAGCACCGGCTTTTTCTTTTTCTTCTTAAAACACCAGATATAAAATGCATGAATTCCATCTCCAAGACTTCCGAATGCACATGCGAATCCACAGAAGAATCTTCCGAAAAGAATCGTATACGCGCAGAGAACTATAAGCACCGTTACAAAAGAGGTCAGCCCGATTACCTCGCCTGCTCCTATCTGTGTAAAAATGTATTTCACGCCGGCAAATGCCGCTGTATACACAGATGGCAGAAACAGAAAATAAAGGATCTGAATCAAGGCACGAAGCCAAGTATGCAATTTTTTAATTTCTTTTGCTTTCAAATTATGTATATTCAACTTCTTCAAACTACTTTACCGCCTGTTCTAATGCCTGTTCTGCTGCATTTTTAATTCCTGTCGAACTGAACGTTGCGCCGCTGATCGTATCAACTTCTGCACTCTGCGCCTCTATGATCTTTGGAATGATATCTTCCGCCATTGCAAGATATGCACTGTCTTCCTTCTCGGCGGAAGTCACTTCTACCGCTTCGATCTTTCCATCTTTTACAGTAACTTCTACCGCAACCGTTCCGCCAAATCCATCCGCTTCTCCGGTATAGGTTCCATCCTTGTATCCTGCTCCATCTCCTGAATCACTCCCTGACTCAGAATCACTGCTGGCACCAGATGACTGTACCTCCAACTGTGCATTCAGTTTTGCGATTTCCTCATCCTTTGCACGGACATCCAACACTTCGTTATATCCGAAAAGGACACCGACGATTGCCAGCAGACTAAACAGTCTTACGATAAACTCTTTCATCCTACTGCGCCTCCGTCTCTTCTGGTCTTAAAGCCATTTCCAGTGCCTTTTTGCATCCGTCAATAATCGCATTCGAAGAACAGGTTGCTCTGGATACCGTATCAATTTCTTCCGGCATTCCTTTGGTAATAATCTGGGAAACGACACCTTTTTTGCTTGAAGTTCCATTTGCCGCCTTCTTGATATAGCTGTCATTTGCTGCATCCCCATCTCCTGACACGTCAGTAATGGATACAATTTTGTCATTTCGTATTGTCACCTTCATAGAAAGCTGATACTCTGTAAAATCTTCATCCTCATCCGGTTTACACGGTATACTCACCTCATAAGTTCCATCGATGTATTTTGTCTTCACTTCTTCCTCTTGATCTGACTTCTTTTTCTCAAGCTGTGCAACTGCAAGGTTCAGATTCTCCACCGCTTTGTCAACAGCCTGCTGTTCCACTGTTTCATTCGCAGCTGTTTCCAACAGCTCTTTTGCATCATTCAGTCGGAGACTCAGAACCGCCCAGCTACTCTGCGTATACTCCTCCATCACAAGTGCTTCTGCTGACTTGACTGCATTTTCCAGTTCCGTTGTATCTGCTTTCTCTTCAATGGATTCTCCATTCGTTACTTTCTCCGCCTGTTTCAAAGCATTCTTGATTGCTCCGATAAGTCCCTTAGAACTGTAAGTTGCACCAGATACAGTATCTACATCTGTATTCTGATTTTTAAGCACATTTTTCACTACATCCATTGCGCGGTTGAAAAATGCTTCATCATCTGATGTCTCTGTGACTAAAATCGCTTTGATCGTATGCTCCTGGATCACCACAGCTACCGATACATCTCCACTGTATCCTTCCGCTGTTCCATAATAGATTCCTTCTTTGTATGGAACTGTTCCGGTTGTGGATGTACTCTGATCCTGACTGTAAGAACTGTTCGAGCCATTCGTCTCTGAAGAATCCGAAGCTGCTCCATTTCCACTCACTGCCGCCTGACTTAATGCATCTCTTACTGCCTGGATGATTCCAACCGAACTGTACGTTGCTCCAGACACGGTATCTACATTGGTGCTCTGACTACTGATGATCGCATTGATCAGTGCAGAGGCTTTGGAAATGTATTCGCTTCCATCTTGATTCTCCATAATCTGGATGTCTATGATCTTTCCGCCACTGATCTCAACCTTTACTTTCAGTGTTCCGCCAAATCCAGTCCCTGTTCCGTAATAAGTTCCGTCCTTATATGCTGCCGGGTCTTCCACTGTTGCGACAGAAGTAGAACTTCCTGCTGCCGCTCCGCCACCAGACTGTGACTGTCCTGTTGTTCCGCTGTCTTTTTCTCCTGTCAGTGCATTCTTCACCGCACTGATGATTCCCCGGGAACTATAGGTTGCCCCTGAAACAGTATCAACTTCCAATGTCTGTCCTTCGATGATCTTATCGATCACCGCCTGTGCGCGTTTAAAAAATGCCGCATCATCCGAAGAACTCAGAATATCGATTGCAACGATCTGTTTGTCTTTGATTTGAACCGCAACCGTGATCTCTCCTACATAACCTGTTCCAGTTCCCTTATAAACACCATCCGTCAGATCAAAAGAACCTTTTACCGCCTGCTCCTGCTCTTCTGACTTTGTAGTCTCTTCTTTTACAGAATTCGTTTGCTCCTGCGCTGCATAAACCGGTGGCTGATATCCACTCAGAGTGCCTGCTACACAGGATGCCACAACTGCTACCGAAAGTACCGGTGCAAATGGTTTCAGCTTCTTTCCTGTTTCTTTTAAATCCATTTTTCCTCCAAAATCTACTCTGTCTTACACTTTTCTATCGAATGATCTCAACTGTTCTCTCCGTTGAAAAATCATTTTCCAGCCCTTCTGTTACATATAGCGTCCCATCATCACTCATAAGGATTGCATCAAAATCATCCTTATGTTCTCTCCAGAAATCTGCCGCTTTCTCTTTTCCCATAATAAAAAGTGAAGTAGACAGTCCATCTGCCAGTGTTCCATCCTCACTTACAATTGTTACAGAGACAAGTCCACTTTCTGCCGGGTATCCGGTCTTTGGGTCAATGATGTGATGATACGTCACACCATCCTGTTCAAAATACCGTTCGTATCCCCCTGAAGTGATAACAGCCTTATCCTGAACACTCAGAATTCCCAGATAATCTTCTGTGTCATCGGGACTCTGCACTGCAATCTTCCATTTCGTTCCATCCGTCTTTGTTCCGAGTGCCTGCACATTTCCGCCAAGATTCACTAATCCACTTGTGATTCCATTGTCTTTGTAAATGTCCATAATTCTGGATGAGGTATATCCTTTTGCAATTCCTCCGAGATCGATTTTCATTCCTTCTACACCGAAAGATATCTTTTTCGTTTCTTTGTCATAAGAAATATTTCCCGCATCAGTGAGTGGAAGAAGCTGATCCAATGTGTTCTGTGACGGAACCTGAAAGTTCTGTGTTGGGAATCCCCATGCTTCCATCACCGGATAAATCGCAATATCAAACGCCCCATCTGTCTTCTGATAAAGTTCCAATGCGCGTTCCGTCAGATAACCTGCATCTTCGGAAAGCTCTGCACTTCCATCTGCGTTCAGTTTTGCGATCTCGCTGTCTGCATCTCCTGTCGATAAAAGTGCGTCCAGACGCTCAATCTCTGCCTGTGCCGCATCAACAGCTACCTCTGCATTTTCTCCATACGCAGTCACTGTCATATAGGTATCCATTGCAAAAACATCTCTGGATGCTTCTTGAATATCCTTCGACTGATTCTGTGCACTTTCTGACGATGTTTCGGATTTATCTGCTGTCTTCTGTCCGCATCCGACCAACAGGGCCGATGCACAAAGACAGACTGCAAGTAAACATTTTATATTTTTTAATTTCATGTAATCGCTCCTGGTTATACTTTTCTAACTCATGTTAGTCTAACTAACTCCGTAAGTATACAGGATGTCTATTATACAGTCAATTGGATTTTTATTATTTGAGAACTTTTCTCATTTATCTGTTTTAAACTTATATATTTTTCTCATGAACAAAGAATGTGCCTCGGCACATTCTTGCGCCTGCGGCGTTGCTAAGCGCCAGTGGCGCTTGTTTAGCAAGGACCGAAGTGGAAACGTAGACCGCTTGCGACACCTACCTTGTACGCCGCAGTGCGCATCCTGAGCGGAGCGTTTTT
>OGOQ01000457.1_pt1 | contig 42584 bp, 34 predicted proteins | sample 1552691 | NCBI WGS metagenome assembly OGOQ01 (sample SAMEA2580209, study PRJEB22360) | human gut metagenome | biome: human gut; feature: human-associated habitat; material: faeces | place: Denmark | collected 2008/2010
TTTAGCTCGTTTTACCCTATTTTTTTTACGCAATCCTTATCCCGAACTCGCGTTGTTACCTCTCTATGCTTTTCTTCTGGTTTCATCAATGGCACATATTCTTCGCCCTCCTTCAGTTCACGGAAGGCGTTGTCTGGCAACGAGTTTTTATTCTCTTCTATTGGTTTCATATAATATTCTTTATTAGCTGAAAATTAATGTATTATTATAATATAGTAACGGATTGGCTTCTGCTTTTGAAGAAGTATTAATCCATTCTGTCTCGATAATCTTCGTAGGTGAACTGGCGCAGCACTTCATATTTGCCATCCAACGTGTGAAGCACCAAGGCTGGATGCTGTATACCATTAAACATGGTTGTCTTCACTGTTGTGTAATGTATCATGTCTTCAAAGATGACAGCATCTCCAACCTTGAGAGGTGCATCAAACTTCCAACTGCCCATATAATCTCCGCTAAGACAACTGTTTCCGCCCAAACGATAGACGTTTCCTGCATCACTCGCGCCTAAGAAGTTCTCCAGAGTTTCTGCATTTCTGACCTTCGGCCAATAAGGCATTTCCAAACAATCTGGCATGTGGCAGGTGAAGCTTACATTTAAAATGGCGGTTTTAATTCCTTTGTTCTCAACAATATCAACCACGCGTGATGCCAAATATCCCGTTTGCCATGCAAATGCTGATCCAGGCTCTAAGATAATTCTCAAGTTAGGGTAACGCTGATGTAATTTCAGTAAAGTACTGATTAATAAATCAACATCATATCCCGCTTTTGTGACCAAGTGACCGCCGCCCAAATTCAGCCATTCCAATTGCGACAGCCATTTTCCAAATCGTTTTTCAATATGCTCCAATGTGTGAACCAATGAAGAAGCAGGACTTTCACAATGACAATGGCAATGAAAACCATCCACACCTTCTGGCAACGTTTCCGGTAAATCTTCAGCGCAAACGCCAAATCGCGAACCTGGCGCACATGGGTTGTATAGTTCCGTTTCAATTTCACTGTATTCTGGATTTATGCGCAACCCAGCTGAAACACCGCCGTGCTCTTTTAATCTTTGATAGAAATGGCGGTATTGTCCCAAGGAATTAAATGTCACGTGGCTGCTGCAATCAAGGATCTGGTCAAATGTTTCTTCTTCATAAGCAGGAGAATACGTATGGGCTTTTGATCCAAATTCTTCCCACGCCAAGCGTGCCTCATACAATGATGAAGCCGTGGTGTGTGAAATATATTCACGAAATATGTCGAATGTACGCCAAAGGGCAAATGCCTTAAAAGCCAATATAAATTCCACATCGGCATCCTCCGAAATACGCCGAATCAACTGAAGGTTACGACGCAACAAGGACTCCTCAACAACATACGCAGGGTTTGTCGGTAATTGGGATAAATCAGAATATGTCACCATTGGATAATATAACAAATAAAAAGTCGACAGCGACTATCCACTATCAGAAAAAGGAATAGCCGTCTGTCGACAAATGAAATTATATAACGGATGTTCTTATAAGCCTGCTATTCTAAGCATTCAGAATCCCAGACAGGTTTTTAGAACTCTATTTAATTTAATTACGTGGGGATTACATGATTCCTTTTTCACGCAATTTCTTCTGCCAATTCCACGCTGAGCTAAGAGCTTCTTCCAACGTATGAACGGCCTTCCAGCCCAAAACCTTATTGGCCTTGTCTACATTTCCCCATACCTTTTCAATGTCACCAGGACGACGAGGCACAACCTTGTAGTTGAGTTTAACGCCGGTGCACTTCTCAAAAGTATGAATCAATTCAAACACGCTGACGCCCTTTCCCGTTCCGACATTGTAGATTTCAACCGGCTCTGTGTTCTTGCCGTCTAAGATACGAGCCATTGCTGCCACATGTGCCTTTGCAAGGTCAAGTACGTAAATAAAGTCACGGATGCAAGAGCCGTCAGGAGTGTCGTAATCATCGCCAAACACTGACAGACACGGACGGATGCCAATGGCAGTCTGAGTCAAATAAGGAATCAAGTTTGCAGGAACGCCATTAGGCATTTCGCCAATGATTCCTGATGGATGAGAACCAATCGGGTTGAAGTAACGCAACAAAATAGCTGAAATATTGGCGCCACTCTTTACATAATCTTGAATAATCTCTTCATTGATCTGCTTGGTGTTGCCATAAGGGCTTTCAGCCTTCTTGATCGGAGCTGATTCTGTCACAGGGAGATTCTCTGGATCTGGCTGGCCGTAAACGGTGCAGCTTGAAGAGAAGATAATACCTTTGACACCATAAACAGGCATCAATTTCAAAAGATTCACGAGAGACATGATGTTGTTCTCGTAATACTTCAATGGCTTCTCAACGCTTTCTCCCACAGCCTTTGATGCAGCGAAGTGTATAATGCCCTCGATATTAGGATATTTCTTGAAGACACCTTCCAAAGCAGGGAGGTCACAGCAGTCAACCTTTTCAAACTCAGGACGAATACCAGAAATCTGCTCGATTCCGTCAATGACATCAGCTTTTGAATTTGACAAATTATCGATGATGACTACATCATAACCTGCATTCTGCAATTCAACGGTGGTGTGAGAACCGATAAATCCAGTTCCACCTGTAACCAAAATTCTTTTTTTCATGAGTAGAATTATTTATTCATTAGTATTATTTATGGCAAAAGTAAGAAATATTTTTCAGACCTTATGTTTTTTCGGCTTCCTTTTTTGAAACCGAGGCAAAAACCACATATTGTGCCTGCTTTTTACAGATGTTATCGCGAAAAATATACCTATAATAAAAAGCGAATCCCATAAGTCGTTTCAACAACTTACGAAACCCGCTTTTCATTTTTTACTTCTCTGTTTCCTTGGCTGCAATTGCCTGGTTGGCAGTGATTGCAATCATTTTATAGACATCGTCAACGGAGCAGCCGCGAGATAAGTCGTTTACAGGACGAGCAATGCCCTGAAGAATTGGGCCGACAGCCGTTGCATGGCCAAGGCGCTGAACCAGCTTGTAACTGATGTTTCCAACTTCGAGACTCGGCACAACAAGCACGTTTGCACGACCAGCCACTTCGCTTCCAGGTGCCTTAGATGCACCCACAGAGGGAACCAAAGCTGCATCAGCTTGCAGTTCGCCGTCAATCTGCAAATTGGGAGCCATTTGTTTGGCAATAGCAAGAGCTTCAACAACCTTGTCAACAACTTCATGCTTAGCTGAGCCCTTGGTTGAGAAACTCAACATGGCAACGCGAGGATTCAATCCTGCTACACACGCTGCAGTTCCAGCAGTGCACACTGCAATCTGCGCCAACTGATTAGCATCGGGAACAGGGGTCACAGCGACGTCGCCCATCACCAAAACGCCATTATCGCCGCATTCAGGCGCATGTGTCAGCAACAGCATAGCACCGCTGACACAGGTAATGCCAGGAGCCGTTTTGATAATCTGCAAAGCAGGACGGAGAACATTTCCTGTTGTGTTGCGTGCGCCAGCCAATTGTCCGTCGGCATCACCAGCTTTAATGATTAAGCATCCCAAATACAGAGGGTCAACCACGAGCTTACGTGCTTCCTCTATGGTCATGCCCTTTTTCTTTCTCAGTTCGCAAAGCAACTGAGCATATTCCTCCTTCTTCGGATGGTTTTCAGGGTCAATAATGGTGGCCTTTTCGATATTTCCAAGTCCCCATTCCTTAGCCAAACTGCGGATTTCTTCGGGGTTTCCAAGAAGGATTAAGTCAGCAACGCCATCTGTCAATACCTGGTTGGCAGCCTTAAGGGTACGTTCTTCTGTTCCCTCCGGAAGCACAATGCGCTGCTTGTTGTTTTTCGCGCGTGCGATAAGTTGTTCTATCAATTCCATTATTTAGTGTTTTTAGCCCTGTATAAAACACGGTGAAATTCGGTCGTAAACAAGGCATTTGTTATTTTGCTATTGCAAATTTACGTATTTTATATAGTATATCGTCATGTATTCAACAAAAAAATGTCGCACGGCGCTTCTCTCACGCAAAACAGAGCATTTGTCCTAATCCTGGAAATAAACACGTTTCACGCGTTCAGACACCGAGGTCAATATTTCATAGGGGATGGTGTTCAAACGATCGCTTAATTCCGTGACTGGCAAGTTGTCTCCGAATACCTCAACTACGTCATTCTCCTTGCAGGGAATGTCGGTCACATCAATCATACAGACATCCATGCAGATATTGCCAACGTATTCGGCCTTTTCCCCATTGACAAGGCAGTACCCCACCCTATTTCCTAAATGGCGGTTCAAACCGTCGGCATATCCAATTGGTATGGCCGCAATGCGGGAATCACGTGTCAAGATTGTTTTTCTGGAATATCCAACGCTATCCCCAGCCGGCACATCGCGGATTTGCAATATCGTCGTTTTTAATGTTGTCACGTTATGCAGTTTCCGATTGTCAATCGGGTCTATTCCATACAATCCCAGTCCCAAGCGCACCATGTCCAGATGGCGCTCAGGGAAGCGCTCGATGGCTGCACTGTTGCAGATATGCCGGATTATGCGACCAGGTAAAGCATTCTGAAGTTCGCTTGAGCCTTTGTCGAAAAGTTCGAACTGATGTGCTGAAAACTCATCGAAATCCGCACTGTCGCTACCCACAAAATGAGAAAAGACAGAACGAGGAATCAAGGCATCTTGATGTTGCAAGCGGTTTATGAGCGCTTGCATGTCCGTTTCCGGATTAAAGCCAAGGCGGTGCATTCCCGTGTCGAGTTTGATATGAACAGGGAAATTAGTCACACCTTCTTTTTCTGCCGCTTTTATAAGGGCTTCAAGCAATCCGAAGCTATAAACCTCAGGCTGCAAATTATATTCAAACAATGTACTGAATGTTGACATCTCCGGGTTCATGATGATGATGTCACCAGTAATGCCAGCTTCGCGTAGACTCACTCCTTCATCAGCCACAGCCACAGCCATATAGTCCACGCCCCTGTCCTGCAATGTCTTCGCAATTTCAATGCTACCAGAACCATAAGCCGAAGCTTTTATCATGCACGTGATTTTGGTCTCGGGTTTCAAAAACGAACGGTAGTAGTTCAAATTCTCTACAACAGCATTAAGGTTGACCTCCAAAATCGTCTCATGTACCTTCAAAGACAAATGCTCTGTGACTCTGTCGAGTTCTGCACTTCGCGACCCTTTGATAAGAATGCAATAGTCAGAAATCATATCCAGCATCCCGCTCTTCAACAATGCCTCCGTATTGGGAAAGAAATGCTTGTCCTTCAAGGCAAATTTTGAATGCTCTGATGAAATCTGCTCTCCGACACCAATGAGCGAGTCGATGCCGCGTCCTGCAATCATGTTGGCCACGTTGGCATACAATTCATCTGAAGACACGCCAGTCTGCAATATGTCCGATAAAATCAACATCCGCTTTTCCTTCATTGGTCGGCGCTTCATAAAATCAAGGGCGATGTCAAGCGAGGCAACATCCGAGTTATAGGCATCGTTGATCAATGTGCAATTCCTTACACCCTGCTTCACCTCCAATCGCATCGCAACAGGCTCCAGCATCTTCATGCGGTTTCTGATTGACTCTGCATCCAAGTGCAGATAAAGACAAAGCGCCAAACAATGAATGCAGTTTTCAATCGAGGCGTCATCAACAAACGGGATTTCGAAATCCGCCTCTTGGCGAAGATAAGTATATCTAACCGTCGTCCCCCCTTCCTTCTTTTCAACGCCACGGATAAACAATGGCGCAGAAGCGTCCTTTTTCGACCATGCAATCAAATCGCCATGATGGAGGGTTTCTTCCATACATTTTGAGATAATAGGGTCGTCTCCGTTGTAGATTACAACCTGACAGTCTGCAAACAAAGAAAGTTTTTCAAGACATTTTTCTTCCACCGTGGCAAAGTTCTCCTGGTGGGCTGGACCGATGTTTGTCATAATGCCGATAGTGGGCTGAATGATAGCCCTGAGGGCAGCCATCTCATCGGGCTGCGAAATGCCAGCCTCAAACAAACCGATTTGGCTTTTTTCATTTAACAGCCAAACAGACAAGGGAACGCCCACCTGTGAATTATAGGAGCGAGGAGAACGCGTAACAGACATCGTCGGCGAGAGCAACTGGTAAATCCACTCTTTGACTATTGTTTTCCCGTTTGACCCCGTAACGCCAATGACCGGGATGTTATATTCATCTCGATGGCGCTCAGCCAACCGTTGCAAGGCCTTTAACGGACTGACAACCAACAGGAAATTTGCGTGCGGGTAATTCTGCTCCATGTCGTCAGGGCATTTGCCAACAACAAAATTCCTAACACCTCGACGATAGAGGTCGTTTATATATTTGTGGCCATCGCCGCGCCGCGTGCGTAATGCAAAAAAGAGCGTAGTTTCTGGGAAAGCCAAAGATCGGCTGTCAGTCAGAAGCCATTTAATCTTTGCCTCCGAATTTCCGAAACGTCTGGCACCAATTAAGGATACCACCTTTTCCAATGAATAATACATAACACAATTATTTAGTCTTTATTAGATAGGCATCGTTTATCTTCATCCAGGCCCTTCCATCATGAAGGCCCCTATCCCGATCAAACATAGACGACGCTATTCTTTTGCTCTCAAGCGTTTAAGTATGACGTCCCGATGTTAGCCCATTCTATGTAGGAACGCCAACTCCCGCTTCAAACGAGGCGAAACACAAGGGGCAGAACATCAAAGAAACATCCCCCATTTGCGTTCCATCTCCGTTCTCATTTCAGAGATTCTTTTCGCAAACCTCTCATGTTCAGCGCCCGATGCCTTCTCCATCCTGTGCTGCAGAGCTTTGTTAAGCTTAAGCATATCCTCGGAAAAGGCATTCATGGCATCAGAAAAACAAAATGCCCTAAAACGCTCCCAAACATAATCCACCGCTTGATCCGATGGGTGCAACATGTCGGCAGCATAAAAACGGTAATCTCGCAATTCGTCTTTCAAAATTTCATAGGCAGGGAAATAAGAGACATGACCATAAATCTCGCTCATCCGCTCTGCTGCCAGCAAGAGAATAGCCTTACTCGTGTTCGACTGTGCGTAACCAAGTTTGGAATACCTGTACGGACTCACACTAAGCACGATTTCCAATCCCTTGTTAACCCCTCTGATTTTGTCGAAAAGACGGCAATAATCAGCCAAAATTTCTCCGACGGTCAGGCGTTTTTCCTGAAACAAGGCTGGATGCTCCTTGTGGCAATTGCCAACAATCGTTTCGACTTTTCCACGAAGGCTGAAAACATGAGACGTCCCCCAGGTGATCACCAACACGTCCGCTTGCTTCAAGAAGCATTTTGCCTGTTTCCGAATACTTTCAAGTGAAGTCGTAAACGTTGCCTTGTCGTTTCCATAGAACTTGTTAGTGTGCATCCAGCTATGCCAAAAACCGTCACGCCCCAGAAAAACCATCTCGGAGTCGTCATACGAATCATCCAACAAAGCATTCAAGACATTGCTGATGCTGGCAGGATTGTAAAGCACACCATTGGGATTTATCATAACCTGCCCGTCTGGCAACGAGACTTGCATTCGGCTGCCGATTTCCTGCGCGAAACACGACCCCAAACACATAATTTTCATGCTTGGCTCAAGTTTCCACCGAGCCGCAGGCAAATCCACAATTGTACGGAATTTCATAATACGGGCTTTTATCTTAACGACAAAATTACATAAAATCTTCGATTAGCAAGCGGTCAAGATAATTTTTATGTTTACACGATTTTTATCACAACACCTGTGTGCCCTGCTTTCATCACTGCAGATTTAAAAACTCACCAAGCATCACCGTCTTAAACGTTACACACGCTGATGATGAAAGCAAGACTAATGGCGCTCACACATATCCATAATACAATCCCTTGAATCATAGGCCTTAAGCCAACTTTTCTTAAAGTACTGATGGTAAGAGAAGCTCCTATAAAGAACATGGAAAGCGTAATCATATGTTTTGCCAACGCTGCAACCATTCGACTGAAATTTCCTCCGATATTTGCAACTTCCTCCCCCAAGAGAGAAGGATTACTCAACACATAGGTATTAAACAGAATTGCGAGTAAGAACCATACGATAAAGGTCGGAACATTCCTGTACAATGCTTTGCCCTTCGCATTGCTTGCAAAATGACTTTTCATGAAAAAGGGCGTCAGCAACACCAAAACGACAATCCATAAGGCACGAGTCAACTTGATGGTCGTGGCAAGCTCTAACGCGCTGACACCTTGCGACAAAACCATTTCTGGATGCAATTGGTCATAAGCGGCGCCGGCGCCGACAACAGAAGATGTGTCATGTATTGCAATGGCGGCCCACATTCCAAATTGCTTCATGCTCATTCCCAAAGCGGAACCAATGCTTGGAAACAGAAACAACGCCAGAGCATTAAGCACAAACACCACTGCCAGCGAAACAGAGAGATTCTCTGATTTCGCATTTAGCGCAGAACCGACTGCAGCGATGGCAGAGCCGCCACATATCGCGGTGCCTGAACTCAGCAAATAACTCGTTTCTGAGTTTACACCAAGGATTTTTCTGCCAATGCCCCATCCAAGACTCAATGTGGCAAACACGCTGACAACTGTCAGCAACATACCTTCCCAACCAGAGGCCAAGGCTTTTTCAATGTTCATGCCGAAACCAAGGGCAACAACTGAACACTGCAACATTTTCTTCGACATCAGCTTGTTGAATTTGGAATAAACTTCGCCCATCGACATTGCAAACACGATTCCAACAGCCAACACAAATGGGGATGAAACTTTTTTCAGAACATTATTCAAGTAACCGACATCCACATTGAATGTGTCAACAATAAAACCCAAGAACAGGGAGACTGACAGCACAATAACTATGATGATGTAGCTCAATTTTTTCAAATTCATGATTTGACGTTTAATTATATTCTGTGCAAAAATACCATTTTCTTATAAAATGCGAATGACATGGAGACATTATTAGGAAGGTAATATATTATACAGATAATCCAATAGAATATATCTATTTATCTAAATCTCAATGACCTACTGTATTTTCTTCTTTTATATTATAAAATAGCCATCATTTCAAAATTAGACTTTTTGAAAATTTCGCATGGCAAAACAATAACCTGCAAGGATAATACAGAATCTTTACAGGGAGAAAGTGAAGCGACACGGGAAAATTGCAAGTACTACAGCAAATACGCCATTCGATGTATATGGACTATATTACATGGTATGGTGCTAAGCAACCTCCTCACCTCACCGGTGAATGCGCTCTTGATTCTCATATTCTTCAAGAGACATCTTTGTCATCACGACACAGCAGTTGCGTAGCTATAAGCATTGACAATTATAAATATTGGTTTTCAAAAGGGGCGAAATACCAGTTTTTTAAATCGACACACAATGTAATCAAATAATTTTATGTAAGTTTGCATGAAATTTTAGACGGCACTTCAACCTAATTAAAGCGGTTGCAGTGCGCGCTTCTAAGCGTATCCAAAATTCCTCCGAACAAAATAAAAACAGGGATTTCCCTCTAAAACCAATAGTTCCAATGATTGATAGCAAACAACGTTACATGATGCGTGGCGTTTCGGCCATGAAAGAAGATGTTCATAACGCGATAAAGAACATTGACAAAGGTATTTTCCCACAGGCTTTTTGCAAGATTATTCCCGACATTCTTGGCGGAGACCCTGAATATTGCAACATCATGCACGCCGATGGTGCAGGAACGAAGTCCAGCTTGGCCTATATTTATTGGAAAGAAACTGGCGATCTGTCTGTATGGAAGGGTATTGCACAGGATGCGCTCATCATGAATACGGATGATTTGCTTTGTGTTGGAGCAGTTGATAATATTCTTGTCAGCTCAACCATCGGCCGCAACAAAATGCTGATTCCTGGCGAGGTTATTTCTGCCATCATTAACGGCACAGACGAACTGCTTCAACAGATGCGAGACATGGGCGTCGGAATTTACGCAACTGGTGGCGAGACGGCTGATGTCGGTGATTTGGTGAGAACCATCATTGTTGACTCAACCGTCACATGCAGAATGAAACGCAGCGATGTCATCAACAATGCGAACATCCAGCCTGGAGATGTTATTGTCGGGTTGTCGTCAAGCGGTCAAGCTACTTATGAAAAGGAATATAACGGCGGAATGGGGTCTAACGGCCTCACATCTGCACGCCACGATGTCTTTGCCAAATATCTTGCTGAAAAATATCCTGAAAGCTATGACCACACTGTTCCGCAGGAATTGGTTTACAGCGGTGGATATAGACTAACAGATGAGGTTGCAGGATCCCCTGTCAATGCTGGCAAACTGGTTTTGTCTCCCACACGTACTTACGCTCCTGTTGTTAAACGCATCTTGGACGAAATGCGTGCCGACATCCACGGAATGGTACACTGCACAGGGGGCGCACAGACGAAGGTGCTTCATTTTGTTGGCGAAAACTGCAAGGTGATAAAAGACAATATGTTCCCGATTCCTCCGCTTTTCAAGGCTATTGCCGAACAAAGCGGGACAGACTGGAGCGAAATGTATAAGGTGTTTAATATGGGACACCGACTTGAAGTGTACGTCAAGCCAGAACACGCAGAGAAAATCATCGAAATCAGCAAGAGCTTCAATATCGATGCTCAGATTGTTGGTCGCATTGAAGGAGGTGAGCGTTCTTTGACCATCAAGAGCGAGATGGGCGAGTTCCATTATTGATACATCATCACAGCTTTCGAGGATTTTTCCAAGAATAAACGCCCCGTCATGCCAAACGATTTAGGGGAGTCATATTAAGTAATGGTAAAAAAGAATAACCTGACCAATTTTGTGGGACAAGGAGTTATATCTTAAGCCCTGTCAAAATTGACCAACTTCTTCTTTCACCATTATTAAATCCACTTTAACACGTCAATCGAATACATAAGTGAATACCCTATTAGAGAAACTTGAGGGTCTGGTTGCACGCTATGAAGAGGTCGGAACGCTTATTACGGATCCGGCTGTCATCAGTGATCAAGCAAGATACGTGAGACTCACAAAAGAATATAAAGAACTGGAGGACTTGATGTCTGCCAGAAAGGAATATGCAACACTGCTTGACAATCTTGAAGAAGGCAAGGACTTGCTTGTCAACGAGCAAGACCCTGAAATGAAAGAGATGGCAAGGGAAGAAGTGGCGGCTTGCGAGGCCAAAATTCCGCAAATTGAGGAGCGCATCAAACTGATGCTGGTGCCGAAAGACCCCGAGGATTCAAAGAATGCCATTCTTGAAATCAGAGGAGGAACGGGAGGCGATGAAGCAGCTTTGTTCGCCGGTGACCTCTTCCGCATGTATGCAAAATTCTGCGAGAAGAAAGGCTGGAAGATGGAAATTTCAAGCGCGAGCGAAGGCGCTTCTGGAGGGTTCAAAGAAATAGTTTGTTCCGTCACGGGAGCAGATGTCTATGGTACGTTGAAATACGAAAGCGGTGTGCACCGCGTTCAACGCGTTCCTGCAACTGAAACCCAAGGTCGAGTACACACTTCAGCAGCAACGGTTGCCGTGCTTCCGGAAGCGGAAGCTTTCGATGTAGTCATCAACGAAGGCGAAATAAAATGGGATACGTTCCGCTCTAGCGGTGCTGGTGGACAAAATGTCAATAAGGTTGAATCGGGCGTGCGTCTACGATATAATTGGAAGAACCCCATTACGGGCGTCGTTGAAGAGATTTTGATTGAATGTACAGAAACACGAGACCAGCCTAAAAACAAGGAACGCGCTTTGGCCCGCCTTCGCACATTTATATATGACAAGGAGCACCAAAAATATGTGGACGACATTGCCTCGCGCAGAAAAACGTTGGTTTCAACGGGCGACCGTTCTGCCAAAATTCGCACGTACAACTATCCACAAGGACGCATCACCGACCACCGCATCAACTACACCATTTATAATCTCCAAGCATTTATGGACGGGGATATCCAGGATTGTATTGACCATCTGATGGTGGCTGAAAATGCCGAACGCCTTAAGGAGGCCGAACTGGGATAGCCAGCGTTTCTCTCTTGGCTGAACTCAACTCGTTCAAGGCTCGTTTATCATAAGCAAAACAGAGGTGATGCGCTCATCCCCAGTATCTATTAATTTCGATACCCACTCAAAAGAAATTTTTTTTTGGAAAAAACGCCCATTATTATATGAAAAGAATAAATCCATTTAAAGGTTTGGGAATTGCTCTCGTGACCCCTTTCACAAACGAAGGGCAAGTTGATTACATTTCGTTAGAACATCTGATAGAAAAGCAGATAGCAAAAGGCGTTGATTTCTTGTGTGTGTTAGGCACAACTGCGGAAACGCCCTGTCTGACAGCAGAAGAGAAACAGGACATCATTGATTTCACGGTCAAAGTGGTCAACGGCAGAATCCCCTTGCTCTTGGGTGCTGGAGGAAATTGCACGGCAACAGTTTGCGAATATCTGAACACTGCCGACCTCACAGGTATTGATGGCGTGCTGATAGTTACCCCATTCTACAACCGTCCCAGCCAAGAGGGACTTTACCAGCATTTCTGCAAAGTGGCTTCCTCAACCAAACTCCCGGTGGTGTTGTACAATGTTCCAAGCCGAACGGGAACCAACCTTTTGGCGGAAACAACCATTAGGATTGCAAACGATTGCCCCAATGTGGTTGCCATCAAGGAGGCCTCGGGAAAAATGGCGCAAATTGAAGACATCGTGGCAGCCGCTCCCGAAGGATTTGAGGTTTTGAGCGGTGATGATGCCATCACATTCGAACTGATCAGCATCGGCGCTGTGGGTGTGATTTCTGTTATCGGGAATGCTTACCCTGCGGATTTCGGGAAAATGGTGCATGCCGAATTACAGGGTGATTTCACCTCTGCACTGCACATTCACCGCCATTTGAGCCCGCTTTTCAAACTGCTAAGCGCCCCAGGGAATCCAGCTGGCATTAAGGCGTTGCTTTCTGTCAAAGGAGACATTAGCAATGTGTTGCGCCTTCCACTCGTTCCTGCGCCTGAATCTGTTTCAACGAGTTTTGTTGATTGGATGAACGAGCATGCTACTGACCAATAAAACAGAGGCGCCCCTTTTGAGCAAAGCGTTTGAAATTCATATAGGACATATAAATTATAACCTTCTTTATAAAGAGTGCACGCAGTCTTTCCTTGACCAGCGTGTGCTTTTTTAAGTAAGTGGGTATTCAACATTAAACTATTATTATTTCCGACGTTGATATCATAAAATAATTTTAGTTATGGTGAAAGAAAATAAGTTGATCAATTTTGACCTGTATTTTTGTGGGTTTTGGAAGAGGGAGCATAGCGGACTATGTGACGATGATAAATTTCAAAAGCGGCAAAAAATACAGGGTATAAAGATATAATTCCTTACCCTTCAAAATTTTCAAATTATTTTTTTACCATTACTTAAATACCTACTTATGTGCCACTCGCCGAAGGCGGTGGCTTTGTTGTGTAGGTATCATTTCACCAGACAACTCACTAAATTCTGACCATCTACTTAAGAGAAAATAAATTATAGAAATACATATGATTACAGTATCCAATCTCGCTATTCAATTTGGCAAGCGCATTCTTTATCAGGATGTCAACATGAAGTTTACCAACGGAAATATCTATGGAATCATTGGTGCAAATGGTGCAGGAAAATCAACCTTGCTCCGTGCAATTTCCGGAGATCTTGAACCCAACAAAGGTTCTGTTGAAATGGGTCCGGGAGAACGCCTGTCCGTTTTGAGTCAAGACCACTTTAAATTTGATGAGGAGACTGTACTTGACACTGTCTTGATGGGACACTCCGTCATGTGGAAAGTCATGCAGGAGCGCACGGCTCTCTATTCGAAGGAAGATTTTACGGACGAGGATGGCATCAAGGTGGCCGAACTTGAAGACAAATTTGCAAACCTGGGCGGCTATACGGCAGAGAATGATGCTGCTACTCTTTTGAGCGGACTTGGCATCAAAGAAAATCTGCACGGAAAAAAAATGGGCGAACTTTCGGGTAAGCAGAAGGTGCGCGTCATGCTCGCACAGGCTTTGTTTGGCGAGCCAGACAACCTCTTGCTCGATGAACCTACCAACGACCTTGACCTTGAAACCGTTGAATGGTTGGAGGAATATCTTGGAAACTTCGAACATACGGTATTGGTGGTTTCTCACGACAGACACTTCCTCGACCAGGTCTGCACACATACAGTGGATATCGACTTCGGAAAAGTAACACTCTTCTCGGGTAACTATTCCTTCTGGTATGAGTCTTCACAGCTGGCTTTGAGACAGGCACAAAACCAAAAGCAGAAGGCTGAGGAAAAGAAAAAGGAATTGGAAGAATTCATCCGCAGATTCTCTGCCAACGTGGCAAAAAGCAAACAGACGACCAGCCGCAAGAAGATGCTCGAAAAACTCAATGTTGAGGAAATCAAACCGTCAACGCGTAAATATCCAGGTATCATCTTCCAGATGGATCGTGAACCTGGCAACCAAATTTTGGAGGTTCACGACCTCAAAGCGGTCACAGAAGATGGAACCGTACTTTTCGACAAACTGAACTTCACGGTGGAAAAGAACGACAAGATTGTGTTCTTGAGCCACGACCCGCGTGCGATGACGGCTTTGTTTGAAATCATCAACGGCAACGCAAAACCAGCCTCTGGTAATTACAAGTGGGGCGTAACTATCACAACGGCTTATCTTCCGCTTGACAACACTGATTTTTTCAACACCGATTATAACATGCTCGACTGGCTCAGCCAATACGGCGAAGGCAACGAGGTGTATTTCAAGGCTTTCTTGGGACGTATGCTTTTCAAGGATGAAGACATTCTCAAAAAGGTGAACGTATTGTCGGGAGGAGAAAAGATGCGCTGTATGATTGCAAGAATGCAGCTCCGCAATGCTAATTGCCTGATTCTTGACACGCCGACCAACCACTTGGATATGGAAAGCATCCAGGCATTCAACAATAATTTGAAGCTCTACAAGGGAAACATCCTCTTCTCCAGCCACGACCATGAGTTTATCAACACTGTTGCCAACCGCATCATTGAACTAACGCCTAATGGCACTATTGACAAACTGATGAGCTACGAAGACTATATCCACGACGACAGAGTCAAGGAACTGAGAAGCCATCTCTATGGCGAGTGATTGCGGCAAAATGATTTGACAACTTTCATTGGAGAGGTTTCGGCGTAAGGCGCCAAGAAGTCTCCTGCAAGTGTCAAGTCGACCTGCAGAAGAAATCATTCCCCCGACAAATCCAATAGGTCGTTTTACACAGGCGTACCCTGTGTCATGGGCCTTGATTTTGGGTTTGACGGGCGAATGTACGATGCGAAATTTGTACTGGCATAAATCTTGCATATATGTCATAAAACAAATAACAAACATTATGACTGACACAAAGAACCAAGAAGAAATCATCAAGAACAACGATACTGCTGATCAGACTGATCCGCAGATTGACAATAACGAAACAAACACTGCTTCCAACGGAGAGGAGAATGAGCATCTCAACATCAACGAAGAAGCAAGCGATGCACCTGAGGAGAAAACCGACGCTGAAAAACTGACTGAAGCAGAAGCGCAAATCGCTTCTTTGAAGGATCAGCTCTTGCGCCAGATGGCTGAGTTTGACAACTACAGAAAAAGAACCATCAAAGAAAAATCCGAACTGATACTCAACGGCGGACAGAAAGTGCTCGAAAGTCTACTCCCCGTTCTCGACGATCTGGAAAGGGCGCAGACGAACATGGACAAGTCTGACGATGTCGCCACCCTGAAAGAGGGCGTTGAGCTCATCATCGACAAACTGACCAAGACGCTCTCAACACAAGGCCTTTCGAAAATTGAAACCGATGGGTCAGCCTTTGACACCGATTTTCACGAGGCCATTGCGCTTGTACCCGTTGAGGACGAAAGCAAGAAAAACCAGATTATCGACTGTGTTCAAACTGGATACACGCTCAACGGCAAGGTTATCCGTCATGCGAAAGTTGCAGTCGGACAATAATCAAGAAGCAGGCAATGCCTGTTTTCTAAAATGGTTGTGTGAAGGGGCGAACTTTTCCCAAAACAATTGAGTTCATCCTTATAAGTAGGTTTTCAAAACTAGTTTATATTGAATTAATTTCCCCCTATAAAATAAATTTGAACACCTACTTAACACCTCCACAAATATTCTAAAAGCGAATTATTATGGCTGAAGAAAAAGACTATTATAAAATATTAGGCGTTGAGAAAAATGCCTCTGCAGACGAAATCAAACGCGCCTACAAAAAGGTGGCCATCAAATACCACCCCGACCGCAACCCTGGTGACAAGGAAGCAGAAGAGAAATTCAAGCAGGCAGCGGAAGCCTACGATGTATTGCGCGACCCCGACAAGCGTGCACGCTACGATCAGTTTGGTGCAGCTGGCGTTGATGGCGCAAATGGTTTTGGCGGATTTGGCGGTGCCGGTATGGACATCAACGACATCTTCTCGCATTTTGGCGATATTTTCAGCGACATGGGATTCGGCGGTTTCAGTGGTGGACGTCGGCGAAGCAGCGGTTCTGCACGTCCGCAGTTCCATGGCGGAGATTTACGCATGAAAGTAAAACTCAATCTGCAGGAGATTGCCACTGGCGTAACAAAGAAATTCAAAGTCCGCAAAGACGTGGTTTGCGACGCATGCCACGGTAACGGATGCGAAGAAGGTCATGCTCCAGAAACATGTCCAACGTGTCACGGTAGCGGATATGTCGTGCGAAGCCAGCGCAGCTTCCTCGGCATGATGCAAACGCAGGAAGTCTGCCCAACGTGTGGCGGTATTGGCACCACCATTACGCACAAATGCAAGAAGTGTAATGGAGAAGGTGTTGTCAAAGGCGATGAAATCGTCGAAGTCAACATACCAGCAGGTGTGGCTGAAGGCATGGTGGTCAATGTGCCTGGAAAGGGACATGCAGGCAAGCTCAACGGTATTCCGGGAGACATTCAGGTGCTTATTGAAGAGGAACCGCATCCCGACTTTATCCGTGATGAAAACGACCTCATATACAACCTCCTACTCACCATTCCGCAAGCAACGCTGGGTGACTCCGTTGAAATCCCGACAATCGACGGAAGAGCACGTATAAAAATTGCTCCAGGCACACAACCAGGAACAGCTCTGCGACTGAGAGGCAAGGGCTTGCCCGCTGTGAAGGGTTACGGATACGGCGTCGGAGACATCGTTGTCAACATCAGCGTCTACATTCCAGAAAACCTCAATACGAAAGAAAAAGAACTGATTGAAAAACTGAAAGACAGCGAGAACGTAAAACCTGCTCCTTCCATCAAGGACCGCATCTTTAAGAAATTCCGCACATATTTCAGTTAACACCTAAAAGATAAGCAACCTGCTGGCTCTAAGCCCCAAAGGTAGTCGACAATCATTTTAAACGGCCATCATTGTAATGCAAATTTACATGATGGCCGTTTATTTTTTTAAGTTGTTCCAAGCATGCTTTGGGGAGATTCTTAATACCCACCAAATCTCAAATTGCTTTGGCACGCTATTTGCTGATTAGAAACCAAAACAATTAAAACAATTCATATCATGCAAAAAGGTAATATTGATATAACCACTGAAAACATTTTCCCGGTTATCAAGAAGTTCCTCTATAGTGACCACGAAATCTTTCTTCGTGAAATCGTGTCAAATGCTGTTGATGCTACGCAGAAACTAAAAACCTATTCTTCAAAAGGTGATTTCAAGGGGGAAATGGGTGATTTGACCATTCATATCGCTGTCAACAAAGATGCCAAAACGATAACCATTAGCGACCGCGGTATCGGTATGACCGCAGAGGAAATTGATAAATACATCAACCAAATCGCATTTTCCGGGGCCAACGACTTCCTTGAAAAATACAAGAACGACGCTAATGCCATCATCGGCCATTTCGGCTTAGGCTTCTATTCTTCGTTCATGGTGGCAGATAAGGTTGAAATCATCACAAAGAGTTATCGCGAAGATGCCAAGGCCGTAAAATGGTCTTGCGATGGAAGTCCTGCTTTTGAAATTGATGAATGTGACAAGGCGGAACGAGGAACAGACATCGTGCTCCACGTGTCTGAAGATTGCAAGGAATTTCTCGAAAATAGCAAGATTAACGAACTGCTCCAGAAGTATTGCCGCTTCCTTCCTGTCCCCGTTGCCTTCGGTAAGAAAACGGAATGGAAAGACGGCAAGCAGGTTGAAACGGAAGAAGACAATATTGTAAATGACACTAATCCGCTATGGATGCAGACGCCTTCAACGCTCAAAGATGAAGACTACAAGAGTTTCTATCGCAAACTGTATCCAATGGGCGACGATCCTTTGTTCTGGATTCACCTCAATGTCGATTTCCCGTTCCATCTCACGGGTATTCTCTACTTCCCGAAAATCAAAAACAACATAGAAATTCACCGAAACAAAATCCAGCTTTATTGCAACCAGGTTTTTGTTACAGACGAAGTTGAAAATATCGTACCGGAATTTCTTACATTGCTTCACGGCGTTATCGACTCTCCCGATATTCCGCTCAACGTGAGCCGTAGCTACCTGCAGAGTGATTCAAACGTGAAGAAGATTTCAACATATATCACAAAGAAAGTGTGCGACCGTCTGCTGTCTATTTTCAAAAACGACAGAAAGGAATATGAAGAGAAATGGGACAATCTAAAGCTCTTCATTCACTATGGCATGCTCTCTGAACCTGATTTCTACGACAAAGCCAGCAAATTCTCCCTCCTGAAGGATGTTGAAGGAAAATACTTCACCTACGAAGAATACCGCGAACTCATTAAGGAGAACCAAATCGACAAAGAGGGGAACCTCATCTACCTCTATGCCAACAACACAGAGGAACAATTCAGCTACATCGAAGCTGCAAAAGCAAAAGGTTATAGCGTTTTGCTCCTTGATGGACAACTTGATGCACCGCTTGTCGGACTGCTGGAACAAAAGTTTGAAAAATCACGCTTTACGCGTGTTGACGCCGACGTTATTGACCGTCTGATTGCCAAGGAGAACAATGCGGAAAACGCGTTGACACCGCAGGAAACCGAACGTCTTGCAATGGTGTTTAAGGCTGAAATGCCACACACTGAAAAGACCGAGTTTCAAGTGGAAGTTCAGAGCATGGGAGAGAGCGCATTGCCTGTGATTATCACGCAGAGCGAATACATGCGACGTATGAAGGAAATGAGCCGCATACAACCGGGCATGGCTTTCTATGGTGAAATGCCTGACATGTATAATTTCATTGTCAATGCCGACCACCCTGTTGTCAAAGCCATTTTGGCGGATGCTAACGCTCAGCTCAATAACACGCTTGCGCCTGTTGAAGCCGAACTGAAAGGACTTGAAGCACGCCACACAGCACTTGAGTCTGCTTTCAAAGACAAGAAGGAAGAAGAAATCAGTGCTGACGACCGAGAAATGCTCAAGCAGTGCAACGATAGCATCAGCGATCAAAAACAAAAAGAAAAGGAAATTTTCTCAGCCTATGCCAAGGGAAACAGAACCATCTCACAGTTGCTCGACATCGCCCTTCTCCAAAACGGACAACTCAAGGGCGCTGCGCTTGACAAGTTCATCAAGCGTAGCATTGACATGATTAAATAAATAATCAAGGAAGTAATCTAAATATTATGCCGTGGTGAGTTGCATTCCATCAGAAGAATGTAAGTCATCACGGCATTTTTTAGAACATCTGGTCAATGTTAACTTGGTCAAATTGTTTTTTTTAAGTAGGTGTTCAAAATTAGTTTATATTGAATTGTCGTACTATTTTGTTCCTACAGTTGTCTTGAAGAAGGAGCGTAGCGGGCTACGTGACTGATGAAAGGCAGCTGTAGGGGCAAAAGAATACTTAGAAGCAATATCAGACAGGTTTTCCCCTGCATGAATACCATAAATTAATTTTGAACACCTACTTACCATTACTTAACTTTGCCTCCTGTCCTTTCAAAAATAAAAAAATAAATGAAAACCCCTATCCTATCATTCGTATTTTTGCTCTTACCCGCCATGTTCTCTTCGGCCTGCAACAACAGCACAAAAAACGTTCACGATGCTCCTTCTGCAGTTATCTGGCAGGATGATTCGACCGACACGAATAACGCTCTTATGGAGCAAACGCTCTATACGCCAAGAGACTCGGCAGAAGTGGTGGAAATCCTGAAAAAAGACCTCAAGAGTCCTGACGTCCTTACGCTTGCACGCCATTTCGTCAACCGCCCATACGTAGCAGGCACGCTCGAAGGCAATGATCCAGAAAAACTCGTGGTCGATCTTCGCCAACTCGACTGCGCCACATTGGTAGAAACAGTTGGCGCATTGATAATGACAAAAAGGCAGGGAGGTGACAAATTTTCAGATTTCTGCCGTAATCTTGAAAATATCAGATACAGAGATGGCCACATCAACGGCTATCTCTCACGCCTTCATTACTTCTCATGGTGGAAACGCAGTAACACGCAAAGAGGCATTGTTTCAGAGGTGAAGGTGGCAGACAAATTCACCGTTCCACTCTATATCAATATTCATTTCATGAGCAAGCACTCGGAAAAATATCCTTACCTCGTTGCCCATCCTCAAGAAATTGACAGCATTGCAGCTATGGAACGCTCCTCATGTGGAAGAGACGGAGCCTATATACCAAAGCGTTTCACATCATTATCAAAGGCACAGCTTCCGGAAATCCAAAACGGGGATATTATCGCCATTGTCACGAGCAAACAGGGGCTTGACTATGCTCATCTCGGCTTTGCCGTTTGGGGAAAAGACGGCAAACTACACCTGCTCAACGCCTCCATGATTTACAAAAAAGTTGTGGAAGATTCAACGTCCCTACACGAATATCTAAGCAAGCACAAATCCTTTATTGGCATACGGGTCTTCAGATTTTAGTCATACCACTTAGAATTGAAATCACACGCTCAGTCGCATACCATAATTCAAAACCCAGTGCAATGCTTCATTGCGAGATACTTTTCGCATAAATCTTTCCGCTTTTTATTGTTACAAAATAGCACGTACTTCATTTTTTGGAGTTAACTTTGCACACACATTAATCGTGTCCACTTAGACACGATTATCCATATCAAATAATTCTTGATAAACAACCCTTATGGCAAACCATCACATACAACGTCCCATCACGTATGTCGTGAAGACAGAAACAACCCTCCTATCCTTCTTGACCGACGAACACAATGGCATCAGCCGAAACAAGGCAAAAGCCATACTGAAAGGTGGCGGAGTTAAAGTCAATGGAAAGATCTCCACACGGCACGACACTCCTCTCCTCCCCAACACCACCGTTGAAATCTGCCGCCACAAACCTGCAGAGCAACTTAACAACAAATTCGTCAAAATTGTCTATGAAGACCCCTTCCTAATTGTCATAGAAAAGAATGTTGGCATACTCTCCATGGCTGCCAACCACCACGCTTTCAGCGTGAAATCAGTCTTGGATGAATACTTCAGACGAAGCAAGCAGAAATGCACTGCCCATGTGGTACACAGATTGGACAGAGACACTTCTGGACTTCTCGTTTATGCTAAAACCATACAAGCGGAACAGATTCTAGAACACAATTGGCGCGACATCGTCACCGACAGACGATACATTGCCTTGGTTTCCGGACAACTTCCAAACAAACAAGGCACCATTGCCAATTGGTTGAAAGACAACAAAGCCTATTTCACCATTTCCTATGACCAAGACCCCGGAGGTGCCAAATGGGCCATCACACATTACAAACAGATTAAAAGCGACGGCAAACATTCCATCGTTGAACTGAAACTGGAGACTGGACGTAAAAACCAAATCAGAGTGCACATGCAAGACATGGGCTGCCCTGTTTGCGGTGACATAAAATATGGTAACGGTGACAATCCCATCGGTCGCTTAGCCCTACACGCCTTTAGATTAAATTTCTATCACCCCATTACTAACGAACCGCTTTCTTTTGAAACGCCATTACCCAAATCGTTTTTAAAAGCTGTGAACAAAAACCAGCAATAGCAACTTCGTTTCAACCCCCATACTTGTTGTCGAACACGGGACGAGATACGACCGCGTCTGGGAGGAGACACGACCGCGTCTGGGACGAGATACGACTGCGTCTGGGAGGAGACACATTCGAATCTGGGACGGTATTCGCTGAAAAGTTGGGAATCCCAATTCTCGCATCGCGCAACTTTGACCAAGATGTGAAATGAACATAAGTAATTGCGGCAGGTTTTATTGTGTGTATAAGAAAAAATGAGTCTAACGAATTTTCAGAGATTCTGTAGAATAAAAAGGAAAAAAGAGAACTGTTGCAAAACTTGATTAATTGGCAACAGTTCTCTTTTTTCTTTCTACACTGACCAACTCATGATATACACGCTTAAATCAATCAGCCAATGTATCGTTATAAAGTTTCTGCTCACAGCATTTTCCTGCCATGGAGAAATCATCCTTCTTTATGTTCCTGATGTTGTGGACGTACGAGGTCGTTTACTGTTTTAACTGGGTTGAAGGTAGAAAGTGGCACTTCCACAAATATGGTATTCCAATCGCTCATGGAGCCATTCCAAAGTCCTGGAAGTTCCAACGCCTTAAGTTTTTTTCCATCCTTGCTCTTCTCTGAAATGAATCCTGTTTTCGGATCAACGTAGGAAAGAAGATTCAAGTGCTCTCCCTTATAATTCTTTATAGCACACACTAAGTCAACTGGATTGAAATGTGTGCCCTGCTCAAACATGGCTTTCTTCTCAGGATTCTTCACATCAATCTGTGAGCTTTCAAGAATCTGCGGAGAATAGGTCCCGTCTGAATTATAAGCCAGAAACGGACCGCCACCGGCTTCACCGATGTTTTTCACCATACCGCAAACACGGATGGGACGATTAAGTTTTTTGCGGATATAAACAGCAAGCTCGGTATCCTCCAGCAATTTTGTTTCTGGATTTTTGCAGCAGAGCGTTTTCTGTATAAACTGAAGCATCTCGCGCAAATCTTCCATCACATACTGGCCGCTATCCAACTTCTTCAAATAGCTCTTTATCGTGTTCTGAACACTGACGAGGATGCCGGCCAAAAGTTTTTTATTGGCCACCGTGTCACCTTTCAAATGATCAGGCACAACATTGTCAATGTTCTTAATGAACACAACATCGGCATCAATATCGTTAAGATTTTCAATAAGCGCACCATGTCCACCTGGTCGGAAGAGAATAGAACCGTCTGCATTTCTGAAAGGCGTATTGTCTTCATTGGCTGCCGGTGTATCTGTACTCTGTTTTTGTTCAGAAAATGAAATATGCAGCTTGACGCCATAGCGCTTCTCTATATCTGCACTTTTGTCTTTCACAAGCGCATCAAAAAGAGTGCGATGCTCGGGAGATACCGTAAAATGAACATTGACATCCCCCTCTTTGCCTTTGGCATAAAGCGCCCCCTCAACAAGGTGTTCTTCAAAAGGCGTACGCTGATCATTCCCGTAAGTGTGGAATTTCAGTGCGCCCTTTGGCATGTGTCCGTAGTTCAACCCCTTTTCGCCAAGCAGGGCGGAAACAATTTCCTTATATTTTTTCTCAGAGAGCAACGCTGGGATTTCTTCCCCATAATTCTTTTTGCAGACTTCGTTTAAATCCGAATAAAAAGCCATTTGGGAAAGGTGGTCAAAGAAGAATTTTTCAAAATCGCTCGTTGGTTCATCATACGCTGCATTCAGAAAAGCGAAGAGATCTTTAAACATTCTGCTTGCGGCACCGGAGGCTGGAACGAATTTCACAACGGTATGGCCTTCGTTGACATAGCAATCCCATGCGGCAACATATTTTTCCCTATCTTCTGGAGTGACGACCTTGATTCCTCTTTCCGTACTTGCTGCAGAATAGAGTTCAAGGAAGGGAAATCCTGTAACGAAACAGTTCATCTGCTGATTGAATTTTTCAACAGAAATGCCTTTACGTTGCAGTTGCAATAAATCTTGTTCGTTTAGCATAATGTAGATTTTATGATATTAGATAATTAAGTTGCAAAAACTTGTAAGACACAAGTAGGTGATCGGAATTATAGTTTAATTTGAATACCTATTTCTGTATTGCTATTTGAAATAATCATTATGTCTTGCTATGCAAACTTACATAAAATATTTGATTAATCGTGCTGTCAAACGAAAAAGAATTCAGAGAGCATTCCTATATAGTGCAAATACAGTGCAGATATAGTGTCGATGAAACATTTACAAGCAGAGGAATCCGCTTACCTATTCTTGCAAATGCATCAAGCATCAAATAAAAATGCTGTCTGGGTAAACCAAATTTACAAGCGAAAGAGCTTTGCCAGGGACAGACTCCCCTGCTGCACAACGATCTTTCCGACGGATGATTTCTTGGAATTCGCTGAGCGTGATTTTATGTCGGCCAACATCCAGAAGGGTGCCTACAACGGCACGAACCATATTACGCAGAAAGCGGTTTGCCGTTATTTCAAAGCGCCAGAGTTTGTCGTCAACCTGCACCCAGTGAGCGCGAGTGACATGGCAAATATTTGTTTTCACGTCTGTGCCGAGTTTGCTAAAACTCGTAAAATCATCAACCGTCAGCAGCATGGCCGCTGCCTCGTTCATGAGTTTGAAATCAGGGATGAAATGCAACTGCACAGCGTAATGTCGAAGAAATGGATTCTTCTGTGTGTAGACATGATAGTGATACGTTCGTGAAATAGCATCAAAACGAGCATTCGCCGTTTCAGATACCTTTCTGATTTCTTTCACACTGATATCGGGAGGAAGAATGCGGCAAAGCTTTGCGGACAGGTTCTGCAAGTTCTCGATTTCCAGAAAATCAAAATGAGCTACCATGGTGGAAGCATGCACACCAGTATCGGTCCTTCCCGCTCCGATGGTTTCGATTTCAGAACGAAGGATGGTGCTGAGTGCCCAATTCAATTTTTTCTGAACACTGACAGCGTTAGGTTGAATCTGCCAACCATGATAGTTGGTGCCGTCGTAAGAAAAATAGATAAAATATCGCATACAAATAAATGCTGTAGAATTACTTTTACGAAAATAACGCACTTGCCATTTTTCAGTTCTCAACCATCAGGCATAGCCGTCTTCTCTCTGACAAAAAAGAAAGTCTGCTGAACCACCCATAGAGTGAAACAACAGACTTTATGTTTTTTTGTATTTTCAAACGGCAGAAAGACCTGCCATACAATTATGCTTCTTCAGCAACAACCTCAAACGGAATTTCAACAGAAACTTCCTTGTGAAGTTTAACAACTGCATGATAAGCACCAACTTCCTTAACGTCCTTCAAGACGATTGTCTTGCGATCGATTTCGAAACCACGCTTAGCGAGTTCTTCAGAAATCTGCAAACCGTTGACAGAACCATAAATAGAACCAGTGGCACTAACCTTGGCTGCAATTTTGATAGGTTCGATAGCCTTCAACTTTTCAGCCAATTCAAGAGCATCATTCTTAATTTTTTCCAACTTGTGAGCACGCTGCTTCAACTCTTCTGCCAAGCATTTCTTTGCAGAAGCAGATGCGATGACGGCTTTGCCTGTAGGAATAAGGAAGTTGCGACCGTAGCCGTCTTTCACTTTCACGACATCGTCCTTATAGCCCAAGCCGTGTACATTTTCTTTCAAAATGAGTTCCATATCTTATTACCTCCAGTTTTTATTTCATCAAATCGGTTACGAAGGGGAGAAGAGCCAAGTGGCGAGCACGCTTAACGGCCTGTGCCACGCGACGCTGATACTTCAAAGAAGTACCCGTGATGCGACGAGGCAAAATTTTACCCTGCTCATTGAGGAACTTCTTGAGGAATTCAGGATCCTTGTAGTCAATATACTTGATACCGCTCTTTTTGAAACGGCAATACTTCTTTTTCTTAACGTCAACAGTAGGCGGCGTTAAATAACGAATTTCAGACTGTGCTTGTGCCATTGCTTAATCCTCCTTTTTTGATTTGATGTTACGACGTTTTTCTGCATACTGTGCAGCGTACTTTTCGAGTTTAACCGTGAGGTAGCGAAGAACGCGTTCGTCACGACGGAAAGCTACTTCCAACTTCTCGATTACTTGAGGTTTAGCCTTGAACTCTACCAATTCGTAGAAACCAGTTGATTTTTTCTGAATTGGATAAGCCATCTTTTTGAGGCCCCAGCATTCGTCATTGATAATCTCAGCGCCTTGTGCGGTAAGAATACCCTTGAACTTTTCAACCGCCTCCTTCATCTGTTGGTCAGACAAAACGGGAGTCATTATGAAGACGGTTTCGTACTGATTCATCATAATTGTGAATGAATTAATATGTTGTTATTGCAAAATTGCGGTGCAAAGTTACATTAAATATTTGGATTGACAAAATCCCCCAACATTTCTTTGATGGGGATGACTGAAATTCCGACGGATTTTCCCCAGATTACTGGCGTTAACCACTCCCAAAGGACAATGTATAGACAAAAAGAGAGGGCATACCACTCGAGTACGCCCTCTCTCAGTTTTCAATAACCAATGAAAATTAAGCTTCAGCAGGAGCTTCTTCGCCTTCAGTCTGCTCTTCGCTTTCTTTTGCAGCAGCTTCAGCTTGAGCCTGTGCGGCAGCAGCTTTCTTTTCAGCCACCTTTTCAGCAATCTTTTCGTTCACTTTTTTCTCAGCCTCAAGGCGAGCAGCGGCGTCAGCCTTCTTTGACTCTGCGTTCTTGCTTGCAGCAGCAGCGGCCTTAGAGTCTTTTTCCTGCTTCCATGCCTCGAACTTTGCCTGTGCAGCAGCTTCGTCGAATGCGCCCTTACGAACACCACCATTGAGGTGCTTCATGAGCATAACGCCTTCTGATGAGAGGATGTTGCGAACGGTGTCTGTTGGCTGTGCACCACACTCTACCCAGTGGAGAGCGCGTTCAAAATTCAAATCGATTGTGGCAGGATTGGTATTAGGATTGTAGGTACCAATCTTTTCAGTGTACTTACCATCACGTGGTGCTCTAACGTCAGCAATAACAATGCTGTAAAAAGCATAGCCCTTACGGCCATGACGCTGCAATCTGATTCTTGTTGCCATTTTGTTTTTTGTTGTTTTAGATATTGAACATAGCGCTGCTATCTCGTAACAGCGCTGCAAAGTTACGTCTTTTTCTGATATGACAGGCCATCCTTACCACATTTTTTTGCGTAAGACACTAAATTATAGGTCAATGTCATATTTTTCAGGAACACCTCATTAAAAAAAACGCTGTACCAACACTATCATTCAAAAAAATCGTAACTTTGCCGACTGATAGAATGGTCTGTCAAGGCTGGCTTGATAGAATAGTGCATACGGTCGCGTCAAACAATGTGTTGGTGTGGGGCAGATAGATGCTCTCATCACGTGAATAGTTAAGGATGTCAAGGCTCAGATTTTATTATGGTGCTCTGGCTGTTTTGCAAACGGCTTGAAAGGAGAAACATGGCTAAGGTTTACACGCTACATGCTTAACCGTAAGCGCTCTTCTTTTATTAAGGCATTGCATTGTGCTTGTGAAATGGTCCATTCCGAAACGCTGTATGTGTATCAATGACAAACGATTAACAATTAAATATATGTGTCATGTCAGAAACTAAGTACATTTTTGTTACTGGCGGTGTTGCGTCATCGCTTGGAAAGGGAATCATCTCGTCTTCAATTGGCAAATTGCTGCAAGCCAGAGGATACAACATCACTATCCAAAAGTTTGACCCTTACATCAATATAGACCCAGGAACCCTGAACCCCTATGAACATGGGGAATGCTACGTAACAGACGACGGCCAGGAAACAGACTTGGACTTAGGACACTATGAACGCTTCACGGGTATTCACACGACACGCAACAACAATGTCACAACGGGTCGAATCTATCAAAGCGTGATTGAGAAAGAGCGCAAAGGAGACTACCTGGGAAAAACTATACAAGTGATTCCTCACATCACTGACGAAATCAAGCGCGACATGCTCTTCCTCGGGAAAAAGCATCATTACGATTTTGTCATCACTGAAATTGGTGGTACCGTCGGCGACATTGAAGGTTTGCCTTTTTTGGAGACAATCCGACAAATGAAATGGGAATTGGGAAACAACGCCGTTTGCATCCATCTAACATACGTGCCCTATCTCGCTGCGGCTGGCGAACTGAAAACGAAGCCGACGCAGCATTCTGTAAAGGAACTGCAGAGCCTGGGTATCCAGCCAGATATCTTGGTATTACGAACAGAGCACGAATTGGATGCAGGACTGAGAAGGAAGGTTGCCAATTTCTGCAACGTCTCTCCGGAGGCAGTGGTTCAAAGCATCGACCAACCAACCATTTATGAAGTGCCACTACGCATGCAAGAGCAGGGGCTTGACGCCACCATTCTGCGAAAGTTGAACATGCCTGTTGGCGACACCCCGGAATTGGGACCTTGGCGTGCTTTTCTGGAACGCAGACATAAAGCAACAAAAACCGTAAATATTGGTCTTGTGGGAAAATACGACTTGCAGGATGCCTACAAAAGTATCCTTGAATCCCTCTCGCAAGCTGGCACATATAACGACTATAAGGTCAAAACACATTTCATCAACAGCGAAAAACTGACTGAGGAAAATGTGGCAGAGCAACTGGACCGCATGTCGGGCATTATCATTTGTCCAGGATTCGGCCAACGCGGCACTGATGGGAAGTTAATCGCTGCAAAATATTGTCGTGAAAAAGACAAACCCACTTTCGGCATTTGTCTGGGCATGCAGATGATGGTCATTGAATTTGCACGCAATGTCTTGGGCTATGCCGATGCAAACAGCGTTGAGATTGACGCCAAGACGCAACACAACGTCATAGACATCATGGAAGACCAAAAGAATCTCACCAATATGGGAGGCACCATGCGCTTGGGCGGCTACGAATGCCAGCTCAAAAAAGGCAGCAAGGTGCGCGAGATTTATGGTAAAGAAATTATCCGTGAACGCCATCGCCATCGCTATGAATTCAACAATGAATACCGCGAGGAATATGAGAAAAACGGCATGATATGTGTCGGTGTCAATTCCGAATGTAACCTGGTTGAAATCGTTGAAATACCCGCGCTCAAATGGTATATCGGAACGCAATTCCATCCAGAATACTCCAGCACAGTGTTGAATCCGCATCCGCTTTTTGTTGATTTTGTCAAGACGGCCATTTCAACATTGGAAACGGGAAAAGCATGACACCTCCTTCAAGATAACACAAACAAAAAAAAATACATTACCAAGTAGGTGGTCATCTTGGCATATATTTTATAAAAATATTTTGACCACCTACTTATATATCGACTAAAATAACACTTTAGGAACGAACAAATTAACCAATAAATTACTCACTGAATAATAATGGACAAAAACACTATTATCGGATTACTTCTAATTGTTGCCGTGATGTTTGGATACGGGTACTACAACAGCAGTCAGCGCCCCCAAGAAAATCTGGCAAACACAACGCAAAGCGTTGCTAAGGAAAACACACAAACTGCTACGGCGGCACAGAAGCAAAAGGAGGAGACCACCATCGACTCCACAAAAATTTTTGCCGCTCATGCTGTTGAAAGAGACAGCATCATCGGCAATGAGCCGCAGTACGTCACCCTCAAGAATAAAAACATCACTGTCAGCATTAACCGCGTCGGCGGAATGATTTACGGTGTCAAACTCAACAATTACCGCAGCTACAATGATTTCCACGAGAATCGCGATATTCCGTTGCAACTCTACGACAAGAATTATGCGCATCTTGACATCGCTCTGCCTTTGCAGGAAGGCGTTTTAAACACAAAGGATTATGTATTTACGCCTGTTGACATAAAAGATTCCACAAGCGTAACTATGCAAATGGTTGGCCGCGACAGTAGCTTTTTTGCAATCAGATACAATCTGTTGCCAGGCGACAACTACATGATGAATGTTGAAATCATCACGTCTGGCATCAAAAAGCATCTGGCCGTAAACGCTTCAAACGCTATTGTTCTTGACTGGAAGCAGAAGATTCAGCAATATGAGAAGGGCGAATATTTTGAAAATCAATATTCAACCATCACGTACAAGCTCCATAACGATGATACAAAGAAAATCAGTGAACATGGAACGGAAAGAGAGACGGCGGAAAGCGCTGTCGATTGGGTGGCATTCAAAAATCAGTATTTCAGTAGCGTCTTGATTGCACCAAAGAGCGAGTTTACAAATGTAAACATGGAGAGCGTTGAACTTAAAGACGAACCAGGATTCTTAAAGGATTATCACGCCACCATGAATTTGCCCATTGCTTCAGACAATGCACAGGCAACGACCCTGCAATTCTATTTCGGACCAAACAGCTTCAACCTGCTGAAGTCGATGGACAAGAACAAACTGGGAGAAAAGGACTATGACCTTGAAGACTTGGTTTATCTCGGATGGCCCCTTTTTAAATGGATCAACCGCTTCTTCACCATCTATGTGTTTGACTTCCTGACTAGTCTCGGCCTGCCAATGGGCATTGTGTTGCTCCTCATCACCATCTTGCTCAGAGTCATCGTGTACGTCCCGACCAAGAAGAGCTTCTTGAGCAGCGCGAAGATGCGTGTGCTTCGTCCGAAGATCGATGAGATTAGCAAGAAATATCCCAACAAGAATGATGCCATGAAGAAGCAGCAGGAAACCATGGCATTGTATTCCCAGTATGGCGTCAGTCCGATGGGTGGATGTTTACCGGCATTGATTCAGATGCCTATCTGGATTGCGATGTTCAACTTTGTGCCAAATGCCATTGAGCTTCGCCAGCAAGGTTTCCTCTGGGCTGATGATTTGTCAACCTACGACAGCGTATGGGACTTCGGGACAAACGTATGGGGCATCGGCGACCACCTCAGCTTGTTCTGCCTCCTTTTCTGTGCAACCAACTTCATTTACAGTTTCATGACCATTCGCCAGCAGCGCGAGTCGATGTCGGGAGAACAAGCGCAACAGATGAAGATGATGCAATGGATGATGTATCTCATGCCCGTCATGTTCTTCTTCATGTTCAACCGTTATTCAGCTGGTCTGAACTATTATTACTTCATTTCTCTTTTGGCCAGTTCCTTGACCATGTGGTACCTGCGCAAACGCACCGACGATGCCAAACTGCTGGAAAAACTGGAAGCTAATTATCAGGCCAACAAAAACAACCCTAACAAAAAGGCAAAGGGATTGGCTGCAAGATTTGAAAACATGCAGAAACTGGCGGAACAGATGAACGCTGAGCGCAACAACGCCGCCAACAAGCATTAAGTAATGCCCAAATAAATAAATTCCGTAATTTTGATAGTTCGTAAAGCTTCATTTACATGCTCCTCAAAATTGCGGAAGTTATTTTTTTCAAGAGAGCGCTAAGGTAGAATCCCATACGCACATACAAAAAGGATTCATCTCCCACCATCCACAAAACCGTCCTCCCCAACAGAAAAATAATTGATAACTTAACCATACAATGAATTTTAAAATCATGCTTATGTCTGCCGCGCTAATGACGGGCACCATGCAAATCCATGCACAAGGCAGCGATGCTGCTACGGTTGTGGTTGAAAAGCCCCGTGCAGACTTCTCCTCTGGACGACTGACCCCTGAATCCTTATGGAGCATGGGGCGTATCGGAAATGTCTCTTCTACGACTGACGGTAAAGTGATAACGTATGCCGTTACTTACTACGACATCAAGTCGAATAAAGGCAACAGCGTTATTTACGTAAAAGACCTTCAAACCGACAAAACCCATGCAATCTTTAATGGAGGCAATTCGCCGGTATTCATCAAGAACGGAAAAGAAATAGCCTTCTTGTCTTCACGCAACGGATCATCACAAGTATGGTCAGTCGGTATCGACGGAAAAAATGCACGCCAGATTTCCCACGCGCAAAAAGACGTTGAAGGATTCTTATTCTCGCCCGATGAGAAGAAAGTCATCTTGATCCACAGCGTCGACAACAATACTGTCATCGAAAAAAAAGAAAATGACCTACCATTGGCAACAGGCATGGTCATCAACGATTTGATGTACAAGCATTGGGATCAATACAACACCTCCTCCCCCCACCCATTCATCGCCGATTTCGATGGCGCCTCTAACATCTCTGAAGGCACCGATATGCTGGAGGGAGAACCCTTTGAATGCCCAATGCTCCCATTTGGCGGTGTTGAACAACTGGCGTGGAGCCCAGATTCAAAAAGCATTGCATACACTTGCCGAAAGAAGGTTGGAAAGGAATACGCAACAAGCACAGACAGCGACATCTTCCTTTACGATTTATCTAACAAAACAACAAAAAATCTTTGTAAGCCAAGCAATTATGCAGCACCTTCTGTTATTTACACCAAGACATTACAAGACCAAAGCGTCAACAAGACAGAGACAGACTGCAATGTAGGATACGACCAAAATCCTCAGTTCTCGCCCAACGGACGCTACATTGCCTGGACAAGCATGGAACGCGATGGATACGAAAGCGACCGCACACGCCTCTGTGTCTATGACTTCAAGACAGGAACAAAGTCATACGTAACGGAAGTATTTGAAAGTGGCGTCAACGAATTCGGATGGGATGCCGACAACAACCACATTTTCTTCAGCGGCGTATGGCATGGCCAAACCCAATTATATCGCACGGATCTTAAGGGACATGTCAAGCAACTGACCAACGACACCTGCGATTATTCATTGGTTCAAGTCATTTCGAGCAAGCTCCTGTTGGCAAAGCGCCAAAGCATGCAACGCGCTGACGAAGTCTATTTGGTTAATGTCAGAAAAGACAAGGGATTTGCACATCAGGTAACTTTTGAAAACAAGAATTTCTACGACAACTTGGAATGGGGCGATGTCAAGGCACGCTGGGTGAAAACCATCGATGGAAAGCAAGAACTTTGCTGGGTGATTTATCCTCCCAAATTCGACGCATCAAAGAAATATCCAGCCTTGCTGTTCTGCGAAGGCGGCCCACAGTCGCCCGTAAGCCAGTTCTGGAGCTTCAGATGGAACATGCAAATCATGGCGGCAAACGATTACATCGTCATTGCACCCAACCGCCGCGGCCTCCCCGGCTTTGGCATGGAATGGCTGGAAGAAATTTCTGGTGATTACACGGGACTTTGTATGCAAGACTATCTCTCGGCCATCGATGACCTCTGCAAGGAAACATACGTAGACAAAGAACGACTGGGAGCCGTTGGCGCCAGCTTCGGCGGATTCAGTGTCTATTGGCTGGCCGGCAACCATAACAAGCGTTTTAAGGCATTCATCGCACACGACGGCATCTACAACACGCAACAGCAATATGTTGAAACCGAGGAACTGTGGTTCACCAACTGGGATTTAAAATCAGCCCCTTGGGAAAAAACAGCCGCCGGCGAAATGCAGAAAGCCTATGCCACCTCTCCGCATCTTTATGTAGACAAATGGGACACCCCCATTTTGTGCATCCACGGTCAGAAAGATTTCAGAATCGAATACACACAAGCCGAAAGCGCCTTCACGGCTGCACGCATGAGAGGAATAGACGCACAAATGCTGCTTTTCCCTGATGAAAACCATTGGGTGTTGAAGCCGCAAAACGGCATCCTCTGGCAGCGCACCTTCTTCCGCTGGCTCAACAAATATCTCAAGAAGTAAACAACAATCAGAAAGCAGGCGGCAAGGGAGACTGGAATCAGTTGCCATTGAAGCGTTTCTGCGCTCAGCCATTTGTCCCTACCAACAAGAGCAAATGGCACTGAGCGCTCCCCACAAAGCACTCAAGGCGCACTCGTTTTCCGCAACAGCCTCACCCCGATAGTCCACTTAGTAATGGTGAAACAATAAGTAGATCAATATTGACAGGGTATAAGAACACACCTCCTTATCCCTCAAAATTGTTCAACTCATTCTTTACCCATTACATAATTTATAGTATAACAACAATGACACAAACTCTTCAAAACAAACTGAGCAATTCAAAAAAAGCCCGCTGGACAGCGCTTATCTTAGTCAGCATCACCATGATGTTGGGCTATTTCTTCACCGACGTCATGTCTCCGTTGGAACCATTGCTGACAGAAGCCCGCGGACTGACAGAAGCCCAGGGAGGAACAGGCTTCGGTTTGGGATGGACATCCGACGAGTATGGCTTCTTCTCCGGAGCCTATGGTTATTTCAACGTATTTCTCCTCCTCCTCTTCTTGGGCGGAGTCATTCTCGACAAATTCGGCATACGCTTCACCGGCATCATGTCAACCATCTTGATGTTCCTCGGCGCAATCCTCAAATGGTATGCTGTCTCACACAACTTTGAAGGAACTATCAATGTCCCGTTCTTTGGCGAATATCAAACCCAAGTTGTGTTGGCGGCCACAGGATTCGCCATTTACGGTGTCGGATGTGAAATCGCAGGTGTCACCGTGACAAAAATTCTTGTGAAGTGGTTCACAGGTCACGAACTGGCATTGGCTATGGGACTTCAAGTTGCCTTGGCACGTATCGGAACAGCCTGTACATTGGCCTACTCTTTGCCATTCGCCATGGGAAAACACATTGAATACGTGGACACACATTCCGTGGGAGACTTCTTTGCCAACATCAATGCCGGCATCATCAATGGTTTGACGTCCTTAAAGGATTTTTTAGGGCTTTCCTCTGGTGTTCAGGCATCAGTGGCCTTGGGCGCCGCCATGTTGTGTATCGGCATGATTGCCTATCTTGTTTATTGCGTTATGGACAAGAAGGAAGATGCCTCCGCAGCAGCAATCCAAGCAGAAAATGAAGAAGGATTCAAATTCTCCGACCTAAAAATTCTCTTTTGCAACAGAGGATTTTGGTACATCGCTGTGCTCTGTCTGATGTTCTATGCGGGCGTATATCCCTTCTTGAAATTCGCAACCAAACTCATGGTCATGAAATACAGCGTTCCCGAAAGTACGGCAGGCCTGATTCCTGCCATGTTGCCGTTTGGAACAATCTTCCTGACGCCGATTTTCGGAAGCATCTACGACAAGTTCGGTAAAGGCGCAACCCTCATGCTCATCGGTAGCGTGCTACTCACCATTGTCCACGTGACACTTGCCCTGCCGCTCAACTCATGGATCATTGCCATCATCGCCATGACCGTGCTGGGCATCGCCTTCGGCTTGGTCCCTTCTGCGATGTGGCCGTCCGTGCCCAAGATCATCCCGATGGAATACCTCGGCACAGCCTATGCGCTCATTTTCTATATCCAAAACATCGGCCTTGCCCTTGTTCCCGTCTGGATAGGAAAAGTCAATCAGGCCAACACAATGACCGACGGGAAAACCATTGACTATACGGAATCCATGACCATTTTTGCCATCTTCGGCGTGGTGGCCATCATCATTTCCCTTCTTCTGATTTTTGAAGACAAACGCAAAAAATACGGGTTGGAAAAACCTAATATCGAAAGAAACTGACAGGGGTTGCCAATCCTCAAGGCCTGAGTCAATAAGATGTCATAAACGAAGGGAGGGGCGTTCTGAAACGACAGCAGAACGTCCCTTTTCATATATAAAGACTTCTGCAAAAGTAATTTGTTTACCCTCCCCCGCCCCAATCTCTGCCTATTATCTCTGCCTATTAAAAGGCTCGTCTATATTTAGAGATTTAAAATTCGGAGAATCCAATAAAAATTCTTATATTTGCGTGGTTTTAGTGGAATCAGTTCCGACACGGTCTAAAGATAGACTCGTCCATGATATTTCAAGATTCTATTTTGTTGTTTCAGACGGTGCTACCAGATACCGGAAATCGGAATACTCAAAAACCTATAAAGAAAATTATCAAGAAATGAATCCAATATTTATAGCCGGTCCGTGTGTGATTGAATCAGCAAGCCTGTTGGATGAAGTGGCGAAACAACTCGTCTGCATCAAAAACAAGTTCAATGTTGAGGTGTATTTTAAGGCATCGTTTGACAAGGCCAACCGCACTTCCATCCATTCATTCCGCGGACCTGGCCTTAAAAAAGGCCTGCAAATGCTGGCCGACATCAAAGAACGCTACGCCCTTCCCCTGCTGACAGATATCCATGAAAGCTATCAGGCCGCCGCAGCTGGCGAGGTTGTCGATGTGTTGCAAATCCCCGCTTTCCTCTGTCGGCAGACTGATCTTCTCGTGGAAGCCGCCAAGACGGGGCGCATTGTAAACATCAAAAAAGCGCAGTTTCTCTCGGGTGAAGACATGAAATATCCCGTTGAAAAATGCCGCGAGGCAGGAGCGAATGAAGTTTGGCTGACGGAACGCGGTAACGTCTATGGCTACAACAATCTTGTTGTTGACTTCCGCAATATTCCGATAATGAAGCCTTTGGCCGACCGCGTCATCATGGACTGCACGCATAGCGTGCAACGTCCCGGCGGCGGAAATGGAAGCACAAGCGGCGACCGCCAATTTGTGCCAGCCATGGCCATGGCTGCAAAGGCTTTTGGCGCAGAGGGCTATTTTCTGGAAACGCATCCCGACCCAAACAGGGCTTTGAGCGACGGCCCTAACATGTTGCCGCTTGAAAATCTCCCCGCCTTGGTGGGCGACTTGCTGAAATAACCTCCGAAACGACGACGTTTATCACCATGCGGGAAACGCGGGCGGTTCATGCAGGAAAGGCGAATTGAAAGATGTTGCTTTTGAACGCCCCCAACTGAATTGTCCATAAAACCGTTTTTAAGAGTTTCCCCCACGCGAAGACGAATAGGGGCAATGTGGGGTTGCTTCGCCAGCAGCTTGCTTCTGCACGAATAGCTACGCTCCACAACAGCAAGCCCCACATAAAATCGTTTCAAACATATATATATGACCACACATGCTTAATTTTGAATTATGAGTAAATGGACTGAAACAGCCATCAAATGCTTGCGCGATGAAAGCGAAGCATTGTTGGAACTGATACCTTACATTGATGAAAGTTTTGACAAGACCATTGAACTGATACTGAAATGCAAGGGCAAGCTTATTGTCACTGGCGTCGGGAAAAGCGGACACATCGGTGCCAAAATTGCCGCTACATTGTCGAGCACGGGCACTCCGAGTTTTTTCATCAACCCCTTGGACGCATTTCATGGTGACTTGGGCGTCATCATGAAAGACGACGTGGTTTTGGCCATTTCAAATTCAGGACAGACAGACGAGTTGCTCCGCTTCCTGCCCTATCTTCTTGAACGGGAAATTCCTGTAATCGGGATGAGCGGCAATCCGGAATCTTTGTTGGCAAAATATTCCACGACACATTTGAATACCGCCGTGACGCACGAGGCATGTCCCCTCGGTCTGGCTCCAACCTCCTCAACCACTGCGGCTCTTGCAATGGGCGATGCCTTGGCTTGCGCCTTGATTGTGGCCAGAGGATTCAAAGCATCTGATTTTGCACAATTCCATCCAGGAGGAACCCTCGGACGCCGTTTGCTGACTAAGGCAAAAGACGTGATGCGAACAGATGACCTTCCTGTCATATCTCCCGACATGAAATTGGGCGAAGCCGTGATTCATGTGAGCCGCGGACGTCTGGGCTTATGTGTGGCTGTGAGCAACGAAAAAATCTGCGGTCTTGTGACAGACGGCGACATTCGTCGCGCCATGGAGAAATCGCAAGATGTGTTCTTCAAACGAACCGTGGCCGACATCATGTCGGTACACCCAAAATGTGTCGGACCTGAAACGAAAATCACGGAAATCGAACGCATTTTCCAGCAGTTTAAAATCCATTCTGTATTAGTGGTTGACGCCGACAACCATCTGCTCGGCATTGTCGACTCGTTCCGGGCAATGATCTGATTTCGGTGCCAATGGGATGGCTGGATTTGCAACCAGTGTGCCCCCAAACGCGCTCTACATTGAAACACCCCTAAACGTAATTCAGATCATTTACCCATGACGAATGGCAGAAAAAAAAATCCCAACAGAGGACATCACAACAAATCTCTTTCCGTTGGGTGCCCTGCGAATATAAGCGAAAACTTTTTGCGGCATACACTTCTCGTGGTATTAGTATCCGCAGCAATGTTCCTCCCCTCCTTGCTGCATGCCTCGCCGGCAGAAGACGAACGGCCTTCTGTCTCCTTTCCGCATCCAGAATGGCTGGACTCCACATGTGAGAGGGAACAACGGGTTGACTCAATGGTTGCCCTCTATCTCTCAAAAGAATGGCACGTTAATTTTTCATCAAACAACCGCATAACGGTTTTCAAGCGCGGTCAAGAAAAATTCGACGACCTCTTTGAGGCCATCAGGCAGGCACGGAGTAGCATACATTTAGAATACTTCAATTTTCGAAACGATTCCATATCTCAGCAATTGTTCACGCTATTGGCTGAATGCGCATCGAGGGGCGTAAAGGTACGGGCGCTTTTCGATGGATTTGGCAACAGTTCGAATAACCGTCCTTTAAAACAGAAGCACCTTGAAATGCTGCGTGAACACGGCATCGAAATTTATGAGTTCGATCGCGTCCGCTTTCCCTGGATTAACCATGCACTCCACCGCGACCACCGCAAAATCGTTGTGATAGATGGTCTCGTTGCCTATACCGGCGGCATGAATGTGGCTGATTATTACATCAACGGAAAGGCCGAATTCGGAGAATGGCGTGACATACATGCACGCATAGAAGGCGACGCTGTTGCTGATTTGCAGAGCGTTTTTTTGGACTTTTGGAACAAGGTGACAAAGCAGAATATTCATGGAACCGAATACTATCCAGGTGAACGTGATGCACGCCGCTTTTTCGCGAATCTGAAAGCCGACACGTCGGTTTCCTCAGGAGGGAAAGTCATTGGCGTTGTCAATCGCGACGTTAAAGAAACACCGCGTATCATACACGACACCTTCCTGGAAATCATCAACGATTCAAAAAAACAGATTCAGATTATCAACCCTTACTTCACCCTCTGCGGACATATCAAAAGAGCTTTGAAGCGGGCTTGCAAAAGAGGTGTTGACGTGCAGATAATGGTGTCTGAAAAAAGCGACATCCCCATAACGCCACGCATCGTTGAACACAACGTACGCCAACTGATGAAAGCTGGGGCGAAGGTCTATTTTTTTCAGGGCGGTTTCCATCACAGCAAAATCATGATGGCCGACAGCGCATGCAGCTTTATCGGTTCGGCCAATCTCAACAGCCGCAGTTTGTCGTTCGACTATGAGTGTAACCTTTTTATAGCCGACAAGGCGACAACGGCGGAATTACAGAAGATTTTCGAGACAGATAAGGAGCAACGTTGTTTCCTTCTGACGCCGCAACGCTGGAAATCCTTTTCCCGTTGGCACCGTCTGCAAGGACACCTATTCCGCGTGCTTGCGCCAGTCGTAGACAACAATTGATTCTGCTTTTGTTTCAGATGTCACCCTTGAAGATGAGATGCGCCTTCTCCGACAAGGACGCTTTTGGGGTCTCTCCATAGAGAAAAATCAAGACACCTACTACGCATAGACTTTCTTGTCTTGATTTTCTGTATATATTTATAAGTAATGGTAAAACAGCTCCTTACTCCAAAAATTGGTCAAATTATGTTTTCACCATTACTTACTGACCATCTTCAGAAGGGGGAACATTCTATATAATACATCCTGCTTAAAAATTAGTTCAACAACAAATGGGCGAACAGTCATTAACAATAACAAAAGGGGTTGCAGCCGTTTTCATCGTTCTGTCCCTGTCGGGGGCTCCCGTGTTTCTTCGCGATTCCCTCTCCCAATTCTCCCTGCCCCTTCTGATGCTTTTTACGGGGTATTCCTTAAGCAACAGCAAACATGAAAACGCAGATACGTTCCTCGGTGCAAGCGTGAGAACGATCTATTGGCCGTTTTGGTGTTGGAGTCTATTTTTCCTTGTGACACACAATTTATTTTCATGGTTGCACATTGTCAATGCTCCCGCATATAGCGGCCATGATCTCTTCCAGAGACTTTGGAACATCACGTTTTGTATGTCGGACTTCGACGGGGAACTCGCAATGTTATTTTGGATTTTCAGGGCCCTCCTCGTTGCAAGCGTGTTCCAATTCTTCTGCTTCAAACTATTCAGGCACATCCGTCCGGCAGATTCCATAGAAAAAACCGCCTACATTGTTGCCGCAGGTGCTTTCGTTTTGGCAATTTGGCAGCAACTTTCAGGACTCAGCATCGCGATTCTTCCCGATGGCGGGTGGCGCGAAATGCTCTCTGCCATTCTCGTTGGTATCGGTTTTTCCTTCGGATTGACTTCACACCGCCTACGCCTCAATATCCCGGTTCTGGCCGCCTGTTTTCTTGTATCAATGCTGGGAGCCATTTATTGCCCCTGGAACATGACAAACGGCGTTAATGCAACGCATCTGTTTATCCTCCTTCCTTCCTGGCTCTGCGCTTTCGTGCTCATACGCGCGATTTCAAATGCGCTCTGTCGCAAACCCAACTTGCTTGCCTCAGGTTTGACTGTCATCGGCAAACATGCACTCAGCATCATCGCCTTCACTCCTCTCTCCTTCAAGTTTGTCGCAGCCATAGGGGCAGCGTGCTACGGCCTTCCCTGGAGCACCGTCGGCGGAGTTTCCCTCCCAGTTCCCTCCGCAGGCGTCATCCTTTGGCCCTTCACCTTTATAGCAGGCATCTGCCTCCCCATTATCGTGACATATACTTATCGACGCATCGACAAAAGAGTGGATATGTCCTTCGGCAACATCCTGCGCATGCTGCTGACTCTAACCATCACGCTCGCAGTCTTCGCAGCAAAAACAGTCAGATATGTCGCAAGGAAAATCTATGACGTCATTCTCGCCACAGCCACCGCTCTCAAAGACATCGTCAAGGCTTCAAGTCCGAAAGAAGAATAAACGCATTCCACGCGAAGAGCACATTTCAAACCGCAACAAGAATGAGACCAACGAGAAAAAATACACTTGGGCAAACACCAAAGCTCAGTTATGCTCCCTGCGACAAACCGCTTTCTTCGCAGGCCTCCCTGCGCGTTTTGTTTCCAGAGAGTATTCTTGGTGTCTTTCTGCTATTTGTTGTGGTCGTCATGTACAAACGCATAGGCATGAGCAACGAATCGATTCTGCATACCACGTCAGCCGCTCTCTTGCCACTGCTTTTTAAGCCTTTTGCGGTATCAATGGCCGGCCGTCTGCACATCAGCCACACAGCAACTCGCCTTGGCTTCTTCCTGGCCTTTGTCTTTCTGCTCACAATGGCCCACGGCATCAAAAACGCCGCTTCAAATATCCAATATTTCTCGCTTTTTTCATTGGCAATTTCCTTCTGTCTCATCAGCAACACGAGACCCCTCTGCACTGTCAACGCCCCAGCTGCAGCAACTGACGCTCCGTGGCGAAAATGCGCCATCTCCTACGAAATTGCTATACTCGCCCTTATGGGCGGCCTTGTTATGTTCGCGGGCGTTCTGGAGGTCTACACTCGACAACCCAGAACATCATGGGCCGTATCGTGCGTCGTCATGGCCATTTTCCTGCTTTCTCTTTCCCTGTACCGTCACTTCAGCACCATACGCCACGGGAGCGCCAAGGCATGCAACAAGTACTCATTTTTCTCCGCAGAACCTTCTTCTGCGCCTATGGCCGACAAACTGAAACACCTATGGCACACGACATGCATCATCGTTTGTTTTCTCCCTCTCTTCTTCTCGCTCCGTCTTCTCCCTCTTTTCCTCTTAGACCGTGAAAGTGTTGGCGGACTTGGTTTTTCCACATCCGACACAGGGCTGCTACAAGGCTGCATTGCTGTTGCCGGCCTTTTGGTTGGCGCTGCCATCGGGAGAAAAGTCATTCAGCGTTATGGCCAAAAGAACACCTTGGCCCCCATGTCTCTGCTGCTCTCACTTGTCAATGCCGTGAGCATCCTCCTTGCCTACCAACAGTTCAGCTCACTTCCGCTTGTTGGCATCTGCCTGTTTGTCGCCTGCTGTGGCGTGGGAGCATCGTCCATCAGTCTTCTGAAATGGCAAATCATGGTTTCCAACAATAATACACAAAACTATACCTGCCATGCTGACACAACGACAGCCGCTGCTGGAATGATTCTCTCAGGCCTCATTTCCGCATACCTGCTGCCACTTGGATATTTAAACGCCTTCATCCTGCTCACCGGCCTCCTTGCCCCTCTTTCGTTTCTTGCAGCCTCCTTCATGCGCACGCGTTTGCCGAAAGAAACAAAAAGGGAAACAACGATAACTGACTCGTGACGATGAAAGACTAATTGCCATTTTGCAGCTGATATTCAAAGCGAATACCTGAGCGCAAAATGGCAATTGTTGTTTTCAATCAGTAAACCCCACTCACGATTAAGCAGGCCAGTGCAAATGTCCGCTGCGAGGGCGCTGTCGCCTCTTTGTCAACCTTGAATTATCTGGATTTTTAACACCCTACCTGCGACGCGGAAGTAAACCGTCCAGCGGCATCGCTCTGTCATAATTTAAATGGCAGTCCTTAGTAATGTTGAAAGAATAAGTTCCGCAATTTTGTACCTACGCGAGTTCGGGATAAGGATTGCGTAAAAAATAGGGTAAAACGAGCTAAAATA
>OGOQ01000482.1_pt1 | contig 40425 bp, 28 predicted proteins | sample 1552691 | NCBI WGS metagenome assembly OGOQ01 (sample SAMEA2580209, study PRJEB22360) | human gut metagenome | biome: human gut; feature: human-associated habitat; material: faeces | place: Denmark | collected 2008/2010
TCAGTCACTTCTGCCAGCTAATTCAGTCACTTCTGCCAGCTAATTCAGTCACTTCTGCCAGCTAATTCAGTCACTTCATTCAGCTAACACAATCACTTCTGCCAGCTAACTCAGCCACTTCATTCTGCTAACACAGCCACTTCATTCTGCTAACAAATCCGTCTCATTCTGCTTACGAATTCGAATCTTCGAGACAACGAAGTCATATCTTCAAGCCAGCGCAATCGAATCTTCAAGCCAGCGCAGTCGGATCTTTAAGCCAGCGCTGTCGAATCTACAAGCCAGCTGAAGCCTCTGACTTTTTACAAATAACTGATTAGTCAATCCTCTTTATGCTATTTCTAACTTGTTTTCTTGTGGTGAAAGACTTCTGCAGAAGTTTTTTTCTCAAATATAATGCCACTAATATCACACTTAGACTTAACCATCTGATTATAAGCGAATAACGCGTGGCAATAAGGGGTGTTTTTATTGTCACCTTATTGCCACCTGTTACCACGCCCCTGGTAAGCTGCTCCGCTTGCCGATGTTCCCGAAATTACGTCACGACGTAGCATCTGAGGCGTCACGACGTAGCAATCGGCGCGTCACGACGCAGTAACAGATACGTCGCGACGTAATTCCGGCGACATCCTGCTCACATCAAGTAAGCCTCATTTGAGCTTCAAATAAGCCTCTTTAACCGTTCAAGTAAGCCTCACTTGAACTTCAAATAAGCCTCAGTTAAACGTTACGTAAGGCTCACTTGCAAGCCTGAATTACACAATTAAAGGCAATATTGTAGAAGAAACACTAGTGAAAACGTTTACGTTAGATTTTTCAATTATTTTGTTCGTTGTTTGAGATTTTTCACTACTTTTGTAGCAGAAATCAAAAGATTATTATCAAAAATCTAAGATTTCTTATGATCTATTGAGAATCAAACACGACTACAACTAATCGCAAATAAGTTCAATTAGACCAAAACTTAACAAGATATAATAATAACCTACAAAACAAACATCGTTATGTATCAACAACTGAAACGTGCCAGCATGGCACTGACCTTGAGTTCGGTTTGTTTCCTCGCTTTTGCGCAGAAAACAATCCAAGGTACCGTTAAGGATGCTAATGGCGACCCAATGATTGGTGTAACCATTACTGACCAGAATGGTAAGGCAGGTGGCATCACCGACCTTGACGGTAAGTTTACCATTCAGAACGCAGACCCTAATGCGGTCTTGACTTTCAGCTACATCGGCTGCAAGCCTAAGAAAGTAAAAGTAGGAAGTCAGAAAACATGGAACATCGTACTTGAAGATGACAATGCAGCTCTTGACGAGGTCGTTGTCGTTGGTTATGGTACTATGCGTAAACGCGACGTAACCGGCTCTATCGCATCTGTCAACTCAGAAAAGATTGCCGCTCGTGGTACTACCAATCTTGCAGAGTCTCTGCAGGGTTCTGTTCCTGGTGTCAACATCACCCAGTCTGGTAGCCGCGCAGGTGCAGGCTTCAATATTCAGGTTCGTGGACAGGCTTCTATCAACAAGCAGGCACAGCCATTGTATGTTATCGATGGTGTAGTTTGCGACAACATGGACTTCCTGAATCCTGATGATATCGACCGCATCGACGTATTGAAAGATGCATCTTCTACCGCCATCTATGGTTCCCGTGCCTCTGCCGGTGTCATCATGATTACCACCAAGGGCAGCAAGGGTGCAGACAAGGCACAGAAGGCAACCATCTCTTATGACGGATATTATGGTATCAAGAAGTTGGCGCGCATGCCTGAGTTTATGGATGCCAACGAGTTTATGGATTACCGTTTTGCCAGATATACCACGCTTGATGGAAAGAACTACGATGGTTCAAGCCGCAAGGGTGTTGATGCCGAAGGACATCCACATTACATCATCAAGAATACCGACTTGAATTCTGCCTTCCTTGCCCGCAAGGGAGCAACCAGCTACAAAGACTCCAAACTTTATGAGCTGATGATGGATCCAAGTTTCGACGGTTACGACTGGAAGAAGATGGTTACCCGCACTGCCGCCCAGCAGAACCACTTTATCAGTGCTGCCGGTGCTACAGACAAGATCAACTACCGTGTAGGTATGGGTTATCAGGGAGAAGAGAACGTATTCAAAGGCAACGACTATGAGCGTTTCAACTTCAAGGGAGCAATGGATGCCAAGCTCTCCAAGATATTCGAGGCAGGTTTCTCAACCAACATGTCAATGAGCCGCACCCAGGACATATGTACTGATGGTACTTATTCTCCATACGTGAATGCATTCTATTTTAACCCATTCGTATCTCCAACAGATGCAGATGGCAACCTGATTCCTAACCCGGGAGCAAAGGCAGCCTTTGGTTCAGATGCACAGTTTACATCTACATATAACCCGCTCATCGATTTGAATGACGGCAACTACACCAACGAGACCAAGATGTACCGACTGATGGGTAACTTCTACCTGCGTGCCAACATCATCAAGGGATTGAAGTTTACAACCACCTTCTCTCCTAACTACTCTCACAAGCGCCAGGGTATCTTCTATGCTACAGGTCTGAACGAGGGTAACGACGTAGGTTCAACTTACTACCAGAAGAACAAGACAAACTTCGGATCCGTTGCCAATACAACCCGTGTAGACTGGACGTGGGACAACCAGTTTGACTACAACCGCACATTTGGCGACCACACCGTTGGCGCCATGGCACTGTTCTCACTGTACAAGAGTAACACAGAATATCAGTACGAAGAAGGCAAGGGTATCGCCAGCGACCACACTACATTCCACAATCTGGGAACAGCCAGCGGCGACAAGACGCTCTCAAGTTCTTATACAGAGTCATCACTGGAGTCATTCGCTTTCCGTGCCAACTATTCCTACAAGGGCCGTTACATGGCTACAGCTACACTCCGTACCGATGGCAGTTCACGCTTCGCAGACGGCAACCGATGGGGCTGGTTCCCTTCTGTAGCTGCAGCATGGCGTATCTCTGATGAAGCTTGGATGAAGCAGTTCAACAACTGGTTAGACAATGCTAAACTCCGTCTGTCATATGGTGTTACCGGTAACAACAATGTGGGTGACTATGTAACTATCGCTTCTGCTACAGGTCCATCTTATGTAACCATAGATGGCAAAGAGGTACAGGGTTATCATCCTAACGGATTGGTAAATACAGAACTCATCTGGGAGAAGGTAAAGGAATTTGATGTAGGTCTCGACCTGAGTTTCCTGAAAAACCGCATCAATGTAACAGCCGACTTCTACAACCGCCTTTCTGATGGTCAGATTATGTCACGTTCAGTGCCTATCGAAACTGGTGAGAAGACTTCAACCTTCAATGTAGGTTCTGTCCAGAATAGAGGTATTGAACTCGGTTTGAACTTTAACATCATCAACAAGAAAGACTTCTCCTGGAGTGCGAATGTAAACTTCGCCCGCAACTGGAACAAGATTAAGGAGTTGAGTAATGGTAAGGTTGATGAGGTAGCCAACAACTGGTTTATCGGCGAACCACTGAATGTACTCCGTGACTATACCCATACCGATGTCATCACCGACAAGGGTGTAACCATGCACACCATGAATGGTGACAAGCACTATACCTTGAAGGAATTCTACGAGAAGTATGGCACTAAGTATAAGTGGTATGAAGGTCAGATGGCAGTAAACGACTGGAACGATGACGGTAAGATTGACGACAACGATAAGCAGATTTATGGCTGCACAGATCCTCGCTGGACCGGTAGTTTCACTACCAATGTTTACTTCAAGGGCTTCGACTTCTCTATCATGTTCTATACAAAGAGCGGATTCTGGTCACGCAGCTACTTCCATGAGAAGTATATGAAGTATGGCGACCGTGGTAATGCCCACATGCAACTGGATTACTACATACCAAAGGGAGCACCAATCATCGATCATGCAACAGGTGAGATTACAACCGCCACAGAGACCCACTACGGAAAGTATCCTTATCCAAACAACAGCGATACTTCGATGGGTGGTTACTTCGGTGACAAGGGTTCAGCCAAGGGAGAAGGTTTCCAGTATCAGAAGACCTCTTTCACCAAGGTTAAGAACATTACCCTGGGTTACACATTGCCTAAGAGCGTAGTAAACAAGGCAGGTATCAGAAATCTCCGTGTTTATGTAAACGTTCTGAACCCATTCTGCTTCACCAACTACAAGGGCTTCGACCCAGAGTGGGCATCACAGAATCTGCAGAATGGCGGTCCATCATCTGTAACCTACCAGTTTGGTGTAAATCTTAAGTTCTAATCTCATTAAATGAAGTAAACAATTATGAAAAAGATATTATATAGCGTAGCATTGGCGGCCTGCTGCATGGGAACCATGACAAGTTGCAGCGACTTCCTGGATGCTAGCAACAAGTCGAATGTAACTGCTAAACAGAGTTTTGCGACCAAAGAGGGATTAAACAACCTCGTCAATGATGCCTATCAGCATCTGCAAAACGTTTATGCAGCTCCTCTGTTCACTAGCTGTTTCTCAGCAGGTACAGACATGTATGCCGATGCCCGTAACAAGATGAACGAGGCATTGAACACTTACGAGACCTTGACTCCAGAAAATACGGATATCAAGAATCTCTATACTTACCTCTATTCAGGAATACGTGCAGCCAACTCTGTGTCATATTATGCACAGACAGCCCAAGTTGATGACAAGACGAAAAGTCAGCTGATAGGCGAAGCCCGTGTATTGGCAGCCTACGAGTATTATCTTCTGGTAAACAACTTCGGTGGTGTGCCTATCATGAAGGACTTCCTCACCACAGCAGACACAGGATATCCTAAGTCTTCTGCTGAAGATGTATACGCCTATATCATCAGCGAGCTCGAAGATGTTATCAGCAAGAATGTGCTCCAAGCTTCTACAGCTACCAAGGGTGGCGGCAGAATCAGCCAGGAAACAGCCAAGGCTATCCTAGCCAAAACCTACCTTTCTGCAGCATGGGACCTCAACAAACAAGACTACTTCTCCAAGGCAGCAGCTCTTGCCGATGAAGTGATTGCAGGCAGAAAACTGACTACCCCATTTGCCAAGCTCTGGAAGGCAGACGGATCGGGCGATAACAACGAAGAGTTCCTTTGGGATGTGGAATATGATTTGGCTACAGCCAACAATACAACATCAGGTGGTACAGAATGGAGCGGTTACTACTGCAACTATCTGGGTGGAAACGAGGATAACATCAAGGCTACAACCTCCAGCTATGTACCAACCCTCTATGCCTTGCATTGTTTCAAGAAGGGAGACCAGCGTTACGATGCTACCTTCATGAAGGAATTGCCAGATATAAACAAGGGAAATGCTGCAGGTACCGGTTACTGGACCTGGTACAAGAATGGTGAGAGTCTGGTAGGTAAGCCAGTAACGCGATACTATTCTGCATGGTATGAAACAGATGCCGACTTTGAAGCATGGAAGGCTATAGATCCTGCAAACAGAGCAAACACCTATCGCATTCCGATGGATTCACAGAGCAAGGAAGCACAGAATATGGACGGCAGAGATATGGAATATTACGATAACCAGCAACTGGTATATGGTTCCAGTCCATGCAAAAAGTTTGACGACAGCAAGACTGCTAAGACAGAGAAGAACACCTGCTATCGCGACATCCATATCATCACTTTGCCAGAGATGTATCTCGTAGCAGCTGAGGCTTATCTGAAGGCTGGTGATAATCCTAAGGCATTGGCACGACTCAATGAGGTTCACCAGCGCGCTGGCCTTCCTGCACTTACAGGAACTATCACTATCGATGACATCCTTGATGAGAATGCATGCGAGAACTTCGGTAATGAGGCACGTTGGATGGATCTTCGCAGAACCCAGACCCTGGTAACACGTTGCACCAAGTATAACCATGAGATGGGAGACAAGGCTGCCCAGTATATCGGCAAGAAGCTGCTTCGCCCTATCCCACAGGCTGCAATTGATGCCAATGACCAGCTGACATTAGCCGACCAGAATCCAGGTTACTAATCAAAGTCATTATGTTGATAAGAAAACTTATCAGGACATACGTTAATCATTAGGTTTAAGACCGTATCCTAGGGAGATGATTCCTGATGGATACGGTCTTTCTTTTGGTTCTATCGGCAAGGTATACGTAATCGTTTTCGTACTTTTTCATTCACTATCTGCATGCGATAAGCAAAAATGTCGTAACTTTGCAGAAAATCTTATAGAATTCAAAAATAATAAAATAAATAAACCTAAGAAGAAATGAAGAAATCAATCATTAAGACAGTCGTGCTTGCTGCGCTCATGGCTCTGCCAATGTTCACTAAAGCACAAACTTTCGCAGGTATCACAGCCGAGCAGAACGCACAGAACACTCCAGAAGGATGGACTGCTGTTGCTCTGCCACAGTTGCCAGCTATCACTTCGGCAAACACGTTCAACATCAAGGATTATGGTGCCTCTACATCTGCTGTAGACAACACCAGGGCTATCCAGAAAGCACTTGATGCTGTGCCTACAACAGGTGGTATGGTCGTGATTCCTGCCGGCACCTGGATGTTTGGAAGTAAAGACCAGATGACAAGCACTACCGAGGTACTCAGCATCAAGTCAAAGACTGTACTCCACCTTTGCGCAGGAGCAACTCTGAAACTCGTTGAATATGGTAAGGCACCTAATAACAAAACGCTCTTTATCGGTTGCAAGAACAAGAACCAGAGCGACATTGTCATAGAGGGTGAAGGTGAAACTTCTATTATCGACGGTCAGGGTACCCGCTGGTGGAAGGCTCGCGACAACAAGGAGACTTTCAATCCTGGAGCCATGATCCGATTCGAGAAAGGCAGCCGATTCCTCATTCGCAATCTCAAGGTGCAGAATAGTCCTGGTGTCAATATCACCTTGAGCAACAGCAATGGTGCCAACAACGGTACCGTTCATGATGTAACCATCTACAATCCATCTTCAGAAACCAAGACAGAACAGCCTTCTCATAACACAGACGGTATCTCTATCTGGGGTCACCACATGAACATCTATAACTGCAACATCAGTACAGGTGATGATAACGTAGTTTGCGATGACAATGCACAGTATATCCATGTTTGGAACTGCGACTTTGGTACAGGACATGGTGCTTCTATCGGTAGTTTCACCAAAAACATCAAGCATGTATGGTTCGACAACATCACCATGAATGGTACAACTGCCGGTATCCGCATGAAGACGGGTATCAACAGTGGCGGTACGCTGCGTGGCGGTGGCGAGGAGGACTGGAAGTTCACCAACTTCACCATGACCAAGGTGAAGAACCCATTCTCTATCGATTGCTACTACGACAAGAACTACAACAGCGATCCTGCCGTAGATAAGGCAAATGCAAGAGCTCTTGATAGTACTACCCCAACCTACAACGGCATTCTGCTTCAGAACGTGAAGACAACAGATGTTTGCGATGGTAACGCTATCTTCCTGATTGGCCGCCCTGAGAGCCACATCAAGAACGTGACTCTCGACAACGTGCAGATTTCAGCCAAGAAGGGCATCGATATCCGCTTCGTAGATAATCTCGTATTCAAGAACAACTCTAAGATTACATGCCAGTCTGGCAAACTCTGGATTCGCCAGTACGATTCTACAGTAGACGACCAGTGTGATGCTACAGGGGCAGGTACAAATCCCACTCCCAATCCAGGTGAGACAACAGAAGTGAGCTATATTCTGGATGCATCAACCAGCACTTCTTCAAGCACAGATCCATCTCCATGGACGTTCAATAACGGTTGCAGCATAGAGAGCAGCAAAGGTTACGCTACAGCCAAAAGCAATACCATCAAGTATAGCAAGGGCGTACAGTTTACCATCAATCTGCCTGAGAATATTACCATTACATCGGCTAGATTTGCAGGATATGCCAATGAAGACAACAAGACCTGCTATCTCGGCGAGCTGAACGGAACAACCTTTGCCAGCGACAAATACGTATTCCCTAGCCGTTCAACCCAAACGGATACGAGCACTAAGTTTGATATTACACTTGACACTCCTGCTACTGGCGTTCTTACCTTCACACCACAAGATGCACAAGCCGCTTGGGTTATCACTCTGAAAGGTGTAAAGGTAACAAGTTCAGGTATCAATAATGTTGTTTTAACCGCCAAGGTAAACAATAACAACATTTACGACCTCAGCGGTCGCATGGTAAAGCTCAATGCCAAGGCAGAAGACCTGCAAGGTCTCAAAAAAGGTATCTATATCTACAACAACAAGAAATACGTAGCTAAATAATTCATTTAAACATCGGTAACAATGAAAATAAAATCTCATTCACTCCTGTGCATTCTCGCCACCATCGCATTGAGTTCTCCGCTCTCTGCACTGAGCGTGAATGCTCAGAAGGCAGTATCCAAGACATGGAATCCGAACCTGAAGAACGGAATGTACCGCAACCCTGTTATTGACGCCGACTACTCAGACCCAGACGTATGTCGCGTGGGCAATGACTACTATATGACTTCCTCTTCCTTCCAGTGTTTCCCTGGCTTGCAGATTCTGCACAGCACCGACCTGGTAAACTGGGAGATTATCGGTGCTGCCCTACTCGATGACTATCCGGTTTTGCCAGAATACCAGGGCACCGAACTGGATTGGCGCAAGAAGGTTCAGCATGGTAACTACGTATGGGCACCATCCATCCGCTACCATGACGGATGGTTCTATATCTACTGCGGTGATCCAGACCAGGGACTCTTCATGACCAAGACACAAGATCCACGCGGTCCTTGGGAGCCTATCACCTGGGTGATGAAGGGAAAAGGTCTTATCGACTGCTGCCCTCTCTGGGATGAAGACGGCAAGGCTTATCTTTCACATGGATGCGCCGGTTCCAGAGCCGGTATCAAGTCGGTGTTATTCGTAGCTCCAATGTCACCAGACGGCACCAAGGTTATCGGTCCTTCACGCATCGTATATGACGGCCATGAAGACCAACCTACCATCGAGGGTACCAAATTCTACAAGCGCAACGGCTATTATTACATCATGAGTCCTGCGGGCGGAGTGAAGTATGGCTGGCAGGTAGAACTGCGTTCCAAGAATCCATTTGGTCCTTACGAGGAATATGTAGGTATGGCACAAGGAAAGAACAAGAAGGTGAATGGTCCTCACCAGGGTGCGTGGGTAGATACCCAGAATGGTGAAGACTGGTTCCTCCACTTCCAGGATAAGCACGCCTATGGACGTGTAGTTCATCTGCAACCAGCCAAATGGGTGAACGACTGGCTTGTCATCGGAGACGACAAGGATGGTGATGGCTGCGGAGATCCTGTTCAGCAATGGAAAAAGCCCAACCTGCCGTCAAGCGGAAACTTCCAGCCTAAGGAATCGGATGACTTCAACAGCGTAGATTTAGGTCTGCAATGGCAGTGGAACGGTCCTTACAGTCAGTACTGGTACTTCTGTGATGCCAAGAACTCCAAGTTGCGTCTCTATGGCGTACAGCAGGCAGAAGATGTAAAGAACCTGTTCGATCTTCCTAACCTCCTGCTCCAAAAGCTCCCAACTGAGAACTTTACTGCTACAGCCAAGGTGAAGTTCATTCCTAACCGCACCGAGGCTTACAAGGAGAAAGATAAAGTATTGGGCGAAAGCGCCGGCATGATTATGCAAGGCATGGACTATGCGGCACTCAAGTTTGTTGATACCAAGGAAGAGGGGGTTGTTTTGCAATATGTAACCTGTGAGAAGGCAGAGAAGGGTCAGGCTGAGAAGGTGGTAAAGCAAGTGGCTATCAAGACCAGCAAACAACAACAGCCTTACACCGTGAAGTATGCCGTAGATGATATTCCTTCATCCCGCATCGCCACTCAGGATGTATGGCTCCGCGTGAAGGTTCATAGCGAAGGTATCGCCAACCAGATAAAGGCTATCGCAGAATGGAGCTACAGTCTGGATGGTAAGAAGTTCACCAAGATAGGCAACCCTTTCACTGTGCGTGAAGGCAAGTGGATAGGTGCAAAGCTCGGTTTCTTCAACACCCGCACAGCCAAGAAGAACGATGCAGCCTTCTTCGACGTAGACTGGATTCATTTCGAAAAATAACGTCTCCCAGCTAATACGTTATTTCAGAGAATATTTTTGGAAACAAAAAAAAATCCCCCTCATTGCAAATCAATGCAGCGAGGGGGATTAATCTTTATGAGTAATCTAAAATCTAATCTTTCTTTTCTTCTGTAGGCTCAGCCTTTGTTGTCTTCTTAGCTGGAGCCTTCTTGGCTGCAGGCTTTGCTGCGGTCTTCTTTGCAGGAGCCTTAGTAGCCTTTTCACCACGCAGTTTCTCAACTTCCTTCTCTATCTTTTCTATCTTAGCCTGGAGACGGACAATCTCCTTGTCCTTCATCTCTATCTCTTCATCCTGATTCTTGATGGTAGTAAGCAAGCCCTCCAGCTGATCGTTATCAACATCAGCAGGATAGAGGTCGTTCACACGGTTGATGAAGTCACCAAGAATATTCATATAGTTGGTAAAAGCATCGAAAGGACTTGAATAGATACCTCTGTCAAGACCCACATTGCTTGGCTTGGTAGTCATGAAGCGGAAGTTGTTGCTTGCCTGCAGGTAATCCCAGTCCTGATTGATACGTGGATCGTTGGCGATACGTACACGGTCAGCCACACTGTAAAGCTTATTGAAAGCCTCACGCTGCATCGGGTTACCCAACCACGAACTTACATCACGCTCCTCGTCTACCCAACTCAAGGTATCAGGCACATTCACCTCACCGACCGACTTGATCTTCTTGCAGATTTCACTAGGTGTAGAGAAGGTGATGCCACGGTCCTTTGCACACTGAGGCAAAGCTTTCATAAACTCGAGGATATTGCTTGACAGAGGCTGGGCAATACCAAGAGCAGAAAGTTCCATGAAGATATTGATAACCTGCTCCTCCTCTGGGAAGGCAGCAATCTGGTTCATATAGTTGTCTGCAAAGAGAGGATAACCATCCCAATCACTGTTGCTGAAGCGCAGAGAGATATCATCGCTCAGGTTCACATCACGCAACAGAAGTTTCAATTTATGGTTCAATGCGCAATGGTAAACATAGTGAGGAGACTTCCAACCGAGCACGTGCTTGGCACCCTCGGTAAGCATACCGATGAATCCCATGTTGGCAACATCGTTACCGATATCATCGCTGTAGATGAGCGAAGAGTTACGCAATACGGTAGGTTTCTTTCCGAAATATTCCTCTATCTTGGTGCACTGGCGCATCACCTCGTCCTTGAAACTTGCCTCATTAACCAGAGAAGCAAGTCCGTGAGAGTAAGGCTCAGCCAGGAACTCTACACAACCCGTATTGTTGAGCTCCTGCAGTTTCTCCAATACCTGAGGAGCATGAAGTTCCAACTGCTCCATACCCACTCCCGAAAGTGAGAAAGCAACCTTGAAATACTTGCCGTTCTTTTCAATCATCTCCTGAAGGGCATTCAAGGCAGGCATATAAGAGCGCTCAGCAATCTCGTTGATGCTACGGTCGTTCTCGTAGTCATCATAATAGTAATGGTCGGTACCGATATCAAAGAAGCGGTAGCGTTTCAGATGGGTAATCTGATGTATCTCGAAATATAAACAAATTGTTTTCATACTTTGAACTTTAATTTTTGAACTTTGAACTTTATGATTAGCCCTTTAACATTTAACATTAAACATTTAACATTAAACATTACTTCCACCCTAAGGTTTTGAGGTACAAGTCTTTGATGCGGGCTCCCACTTTCTCCCAGGTAATCTGGTCAACCTCTTTCTTGCCTTCCTCTGAGAGATACTCGAAGAGACTCTCGTTGTGACAGATGCTGTAGATTGCATCGGCAAGGGCATGGATATCCCAGTAGTCTACCTTAATACAGTTGGAAAGGATTTCTCCGCATCCACTCTGCTTGGAGATAATAGTTGGTGTGCCGCACTGCATAGCTTCCAAAGGTGAGATACCGAACGGCTCGCTCACAGATGGCATCACGTAGACATCACTGTCTTTCAGGCACTCATAAACCTGTTTGCCGCGCATAAAGCCAGGGAAGTGGAATCGGTCGGCAATGCCTCTTTCAGCTGCGAGATAAATCATCTGATCCATCATATCGCCTGAACCTGCCATACAGAAACGCACATTGCGTGTACGATGCAATACCATGTTGGCAGCCTCTACGAAATATTCAGGTCCTTTCTGCATGGTAAGACGTCCCAGGAAGGTTACTACCTTCTCCTTGCCCTTATGATTTGGGCGTGGAATATCCTGCCACTCCTTCTTTAATGGATATACGGCATTGTGCATGGCGAAACACTTGCGTGGATCCTGATGATACTGGTGAATTACCGTCTGACGGGTCAACTCGGATACACACATGATGCAGTCGGCATTATCCATGCCGTCCTTCTCTATAGCGTAAACGGTAGGGTTCACCTTTCCACGGCTACGGTCGAAATCGGTAGCATGAACGTGGATGCACAATGGCTTGCCGCTCACTCGCTTGGCATGAATACCAGCAGGGAATGTCAGCCAGTCGTGAGCATGGATAATATCAAATTCCTCTGAACGGGCTACAACTCCGGCAATGATGCTATAGTTGTTAATCTCGTCATGAAGATTAGATGGATAACCACCGGCAAAGTCCATACAGCCGAGGTCATTTACATGCATATAGTTAAAATCGGCATAGATGTGGTCACGGTAACGGAAATAATCATCCGGATTCATGATATTGCCTACCCGCTGCTGCACATAGTCGTGATTTACATCGCGCCAGGCAATAGGCACACTGTTCATTGCCACTATCTTGCAGGCACTGCGGTCCTCATCACCGAAAGGATGAGGCAGACACAATGTGATATCAACATCGCCCTGGGCATGAAGTCCTTGGGAGATACCAAAGTTGGCTGTTGCCAAACCACCAAATACGTGAGGAGGATACTCCCATCCAAACATTAAAACTTTCATATAGTAGTCCTCCTATTATTAATATTGATATTTTTCAAGTAACTCGAGCGCACGCAGAATCTCAGCCACATTCATGGCGAAAGAGATGGCGCCACGACCTGCGAATGGAGGGTTTCCATCGAAGAGTTCACTGATGGTACCGAGACAATGCGAAGACATTTCGTCCTCATAACCTACCATCTGACGCTCGATAAAGCTCAAGCGGGTACGCTTATAGAGTTTCAGACTTGCCTCCATATAGAAGCCACCGAGCCATGGCCACGCTGTACCCTGATGGTAAGCATAGTCGCGCTGGGTCTGTGGACCTACATAAACAGGATTATATCCTCCGCTCTTTGGCGAGAGTGAACGCAATCCCTTAGGAGTAAGGAGTTCGCGTGTACAGATATCAAGTACCTGTTTCTTCTGGTCTTGCGACAATGGAGAATAGTCGAAAGCCACTGCAAATATCATGTTCGGACGAACGCTCCAATCCATCATATTGCCGTCTACATAGTCGTAGAGATAGCCATATTCATTGAGGAAGGTATCGAGGAACGCCTGTTTGGTTTTCTCAGCCTGAGCCAGAAGTTGCTGCTGGCTGTCTTCTTCACCTACTGTTGCTGCAAGAGAAGCACAGAAACACAAGGCATTATACCACAGCGCATTAAACTCTACGATATAGCCTGTACGTGGAACCACTGGTCTGCCATTGGCTGTAGAGTTCATCCAGGTAACAGCCTTATCCTTACCGTCAGTATATAGCAATCCGTTCTCTTCGAGCTTCAGGTTCGGATGCTTGTTATTCTGGATAAAGGAGATGACATCCTTGATAAACTGTCCATACTTCTTGAAGCAGTCTTCCTTGCTGGTTTCCTTAGCATACTGCTGCAAAGCCCAGACAGCCCACAATGGTACGTCAGGCTGTTCAATCTCGGCAATATGAACACTGACCGGTTTACCTTCCATAAACTCGTAGTAACCTTTCATCGCAGTCTTCATCACCAGTTCGAAGTAATCATCCTCCTCGATAGAGAGGGTGAGACCAGGAAGAGCGATAAATGTATCGCGGGCTCTACACTTAAACCAAGGGTAACCAGCCAGGATATAGCGGTCATCGTTCTTTTCACGACGATGGAACTGATGCGCCGCATTGACCAGACAATGGAAGAAATTGTCACGAGGAGAACGCTCATCCACTTCTTTGTCGAATAGTTTCTTCAGGCTTACCGACTTGATTTCTGAAGTAGAAGCAGCAAAGACGATGGTTTCGCCTTTCTTGATATCCATTTCAAAATAGCCAGGAACATAGAGGTCTTCGTTAGAAGCATAACCTCTCTCCTGCTCCTTTGGATATTCCACGCCACGATACCAGTCTGGACAGAATTTAAACTCGTTCTTCTTGGAGAACTGCATGTAAAGATCAGGATAACCTGCATACATACAGGTCTTTATGCCATGATCAACCTCAGCATAATCACGAGATGCAGTAGCATTCTCATGAGTAAACTGACGGACACTGCGGAAAGCCAGGAATGGACGGAAACGAAGGGTTGTAGCCGAATGGCCGTCTACCAGCGTATAGCGAATCAGAATGCGATTCTCATAATGCTGGAATACAACTTCCTTTTTCAGGATAACACCACCTACACGATAAAGGGTAGTTGGCACTTTATCACTATCAAACTCACGAATGTACTTATGGCCCATCGGACTGTAGTTGTTGCCCTGGTACTTGTGCAAGCCGAGATTAAACTCAGCGCCATGCTGAATTACTGTAACATCCAGCGAACTTAAGAGCACGTGATTGTCATCGTCCAGTTCAGGAACTGGAACGACAAGTAATCCGTGATACTTGCGGGTATTACAGTCTACAATCGTTGAGCACGAATATGCACCCGACCGATTGGTTCTCAACAACTCCTTAGGCAACGATTCTTGAAGATTCGTCATAAGGGCCTTTTCGAATTTTAGATAACTCATAGATCTATATTAAGGTTCTATATTTTTTGTTGACTATATTAATTGCTTTCAAAGGTAACACTTTTTTGTGGTATAACAAAGTTTTTTGTGTGCCATTTTTAGAAAAAAATGCCTTTTTATGTTATAAAACATATTTTTACACTAAAATACTTGATTATTTCAAGAAAAAGCATTACTTTTGCACATAGTTTTCGGTTTAAAAGATTTGTACACATGGCAGCTAGAGGAAAATACGATAAAGGAAATATAGCAAAGCTGATTGCTAAGCTATGGGGAGGCATCACTGATGACCAGTTAGAATTACTGAAAGAACATCTCGAAATCAAGAAGTATAAGAAGAACGAAATCATCTATAAAAACGAGGGCACTCCTGAACATGCTCTATGTCTCATATCGGGAAAAGTGAAGATTTTCAAAGAGGGTATCGGTGGCAAGAGCCAGATTATCCGTGTCATCAAACCGATTGAATTCTTTGGCTTCAGAGCCTATTTTGCGGATGAGATATACAAGACGGCAGCCATGTCGCTAGAAAATTGTGTTATTGCCCAGTTCCCATTGGCGGTTCTCATGAAGTTGCTCTCCAAAAGTTTCAACGTAGGCTTCTTCTTTATCAAATATCTCAGTGTGGAGATAGGAAAATCGGACGACCGTACCGTAAATCTCACACAAAAACATATCAGAGCCCGACTTGCCGAGGGACTGATGTTCCTGAAAGACTCTTATGGTGTAGAAAAAGACGGAAAAACTCTTGACATCCGTTTGAGTCGTGAAGATTTGGCAAACCTCTGTAATATGACAACAAGCAATGCCATCCGTACGCTCTCAGCCTTTACGGCAGAAGAACTCATTAAGACTGAAGGAAGAAAAATCAAAATCTTACAGGAAGAAGAAATCATAAAAATAGCAGAACTTGGATAAAGTTCTGCTATTTTTTCTTTATATGTTTTTTCTTTATACCGGAATACAAGTTATGCCGGTATCAGAAAGTTGATAACCTCCTGAATTACTGTTATTTGGAATGGACCTACCGGTGTATTCATCAATCGGCCATCGATACCTATCAGAGCATACTGGGCCTCGAGTACTTCAATCTCTCGGGTACGGTAAGGGTGCACACTCTTATGATTCAGGAACTTGCCTTTCACAAAGAGATAGATACCCTCAAAGAGTTGGGTCATCTTAGGGTGAGATACCACTGACACATCGAGCAATCCATTGTATGGCACAGCATTCGGTGTCTGTCCATAACCTGTTCCGTTACCTATACACATCGTCATCACCCTATGTCTGATTACATCCGAATTGATTTTCACATGCATCTTATAGTCGAGACGCTGGAAAATCATCAGGATAAAGGAACAGAGAAACGACAGGGTACGTGAACCGAAGATATGATGGGTTTTTCTTCTCAGGTTCATGATTGCAGCAATGAGTCCGATATTGATACAGTTGAGAAAATAGCGACGGCATTTCTCCCCCTTCTTGTTCACATAGCGGATACAACCGAGGTCAATCTTTCTGACACGACGTTTCTTCAGCGAAGCTACCGTTTTCTCGATATCACTGTCGCTGAATCCCCAGAAGTGGGCAAAGTCGTTCATCAGTCCGTTAGGAATCACTCCCAGCGCCACCTCGTCTCTTTCTTTCTGATCTATCTGCATCAGGCAATTTACGGCATCATTAAGAGCAGAATCTCCTCCTACAATGATAATTGTCTTATAGCCATTGTTGATAAACATTCTGATCAGTCGCTCTACACTCTTCTGATTTTCGCTCTGCACAAAGTCGTAATCCACACCCTGCTGCTTGAGCACCTTCTCAATTTTTTCCCAGCGCTTGTTACTTCGCCAGCCTCCTCTAGGGCAATAAAGAAGCCCCCATTTATTCTCGTTTACCATTGTCTCTTCTTTGTAATTTGTCTCTTCTTTGTAATTAGAAAAATATTACTTCCGCCTAGCCACCGTTGCATCCGATTCCATCGGATGCCAGCCCTAGCCAGATTCCAGGCCGCAGTCTAGCTCCTCATCAGCCCCAAGACAGTCTCCACCTTTTCTTCCATCGGCATCAAAGCATCTACCCAATGAATGGTAAAGCCTCTGCGTTCCATACCTCTGAACCACGTCATCTGCCGTTTAGCAAACTGATGGATAGCTATTTCCAAACCGCGATACATCTCCTCGTATGATGTCTTACCTATCACATATTCTGTAATAAACTTATATTCCAAACCATAATAGATGAGATTTTCGGCAGGAATACCAAGGTCTAACAATCCCTTGATTTCATCCACCATTCCATCATCCAATCGTTGTTTTAATCTTCGGGAAATTTTCTCTCTTCTTGAATCCCGGTCAATACTGACACCGATAATCAGCGAATCAACCGGCGGGAGTTCTCGTTCCGGCATCGGATGCTCTAGATTATAGCTCTCTATCTCAATCGCCCGGATGGCACGCTGTGCCGTATCTACATCTGTGCGATTGTGCATATTAGAACCTGTTTTCGCCTTGAGTTCTTTCAGCATTTCTGTAAGTTCATCTAAACTCTTATGAGCCAACGAATCACGGAGTTCAGAATTCTGCGGAACAGGTGAGAGATGATAACCTTTCAGCACCGACTCAATATAGAGTCCTGTACCTCCACATAATATCGGGAATGCCCCTCTTTTCTGAATATCCTGATAAGCATCATAAAAATCCTGCTGATATTCAAAGAGATTATATTTCGTACCGGGCTCACAGATATCAATCAGGTGATAAGGTATCTGCTTACCATGGATGGTATAGTCAGCCAAATCCTTACCCGTACCTATATCCATGCCGCGATACACTTGCCGGCTGTCTGCACTAATGATTTCAGCACCCTTGGCAGGGATACCCGACAAATCAGCATCCAGGCTGCTGATCCTGGCTGCAAGAGCTGCTGCAAGACTCGTCTTGCCACTCGCTGTAGGTCCCAATATGGTTATCATCGAATATTTCATGCCGCAAAGTTAAATGAAATTATTGAGAAAACAAAATAAAATGAAAAGAAAATCTCACTTATAAAAACAAAAAAGCCGTCCAGCATTGAAAAAATGCTGGACGGCCATATACTTAATCGTTAAGAGGCAACGAATTAACCATTGTGCTTCTTCATGATCTTGATCAACTCAACAACCTTGTGTGAGTAACCAATCTCGTTGTCATACCAAGAAACAACCTTAACGAAGTGGTCTGTCAAGTAAACACCTGCGTTAGCGTCGAAGATAGATGTCAAAGCGCAACCCAAGAAGTCAGAAGAAACAACAGCATCCTCTGTGTAACCGAGTACACCCTTCAACTCACCCTCAGAAGCAGCCTTCATAGCAGCGCAGATAGCCTCCTTAGAAGCAGCCTTCTTCAAGTTAACTGTCAAGTCAACAACAGATACGTCCAAAGTAGGAACACGCATAGAAATACCTGTCAACTTACCGTTCAACTCAGGGATAACCTTACCTACAGCCTTAGCAGCACCTGTAGAAGAAGGGATGATGTTGCCAGCAGCTGCACGGCCACCACGCCAGTCCTTCATAGATGGACCATCAACAGTCTTCTGTGTAGCAGTTGTAGAGTGAACAGTTGTCATCAAACCTGTCTCGATACCGAAGTTATCGTTCAATACCTTAGCGATAGGAGCCAAGCAGTTTGTTGTACAAGAAGCGTTAGAAACGATCTTCTGACCATTGTACTTGTCAGTGTTAACACCGCAAACGAACATATCAGCCTGGTTACCGTTAGCGTCAGCCTTAGAAGGAGCAGAAAGTACTACGTACTTAGCACCAGCCTTCAAGTGCTTCTCAGCCTTGTCATAAGCGAGGAAGAGACCTGTAGACTCAACTACGTACTCAGCACCAACCTCATCCCACTTCAAGTTCTCTGGATCACGCTCTGCAGTAACACGGATGTGGTTACCGTTAACGATCAACTCGCTCTTCTCAACGTCAGCCTCGATAGTACCATCGAAATGACCGTGCATTGTATCATACTTCAACATGTAAGCCATGTAATCTACTGGGCACAAGTCATTGATAGCTACTACCTGTACTTCCTTTGCGTTCTCAGCCTCAACTGTAGAACGGAATACGAAACGACCGATACGGCCAAATCCGTTAATACCAATCTTAATCATTGTTCTTAATATTTAAATTAAAAGTTTAATAAAATTACCTTTTTACTGCTTTCAAGCGTTCATCCGATGCTGAAACATTCTAAATTTTACGCCTTAGAGCATTTTTTCTTCTTTTCGAGCGCAAAGTTACTAATTTTTTTCTAACTTTGCAACCAGAATGAGTATTAAATAAGTTAAAAAAGAATAGTAGAGCTTTAATATTGGCATTATTTTCACTCTTCACATGCCATACTGACAACTCCATATTGCAAAAAGCAAAGAAAAATCTCCACTTTCTACACCTTATTATATATATGAGAAAAGGGGAAATGACGAATAACCAAACTATAGTTTTAATTTTTAAAAAGAAAGTATGAGTAAATTTTTGAATGAATTCAAAGAATTCGCCATGCGCGGCAATGTGCTCGACATGGCTGTCGGTGTTATCATCGGTGGTGCCTTTGGCAAAATCGTGAGCTCCGTTGTAGATGATGTCATCATGCCTCCTATTGGATGGCTGATTGGCGGCGTGAATTTCGCTGACCTCAAATTCACTCTCCCTACCGTCAATGTAGCGGGCGAGGAACTGAAGGCGGCTACCATCAACTATGGTAACTTCCTCCAGACCTGCTTCGACTTCCTCATCGTTGCCTTCTGTATCTTCATGCTCATCAAGGTGGTGAACAAGATTTCCAAAAAGAAGGAAGAGGAAAAACCAGCTGAAACTCCTAAGGCTCCGGAACCAAGCAACGAAGAAAAACTTCTCATGGAAATACGTGATCTCCTGAAGAATCAGAAATAATAAAAAAGTCGCCCTTTCGAGGCGACTTTTTTATTCTGTTTACTCCCACTCAATTGTCGAAGGTGGTTTTGAAGAGATGTCATAACATACACGGTTAACACCCTTCACCTTATTAATAATCTCATTGCTTACCTTAGCCATGAAATCATAAGGAAGATGTGCCCAATCGGCAGTCATTGCATCGGTACTTGTTACCGCACGCAAAGCAACCGGATGCTCATAGGTACGCTCATCGCCCATCACGCCTACTGAACGGACAGTAGAGAGCAATACGGTACCAGCCTGCCAAATCTGATCGTAAAGAGATACCTCTATCTCGCCATTCTGCATATCAGCAGGAACACCGGCAGCCAAGACGCGGCGAGCTTCCTCACCACTCAACTTCACTTTATACTCGCGCAAACCACGGATATAGATATCGTCAGCATCCTGAAGGATACGTACCTTCTCTGGAGTGATATCGCCCAAGATTCGAACTGCCAAACCAGGACCAGGGAATGGATGACGGGTAATCAGATGCTCTGGCATACCCATAGAACGACCTACACGACGAACCTCATCCTTGAACAACCACTTCAAAGGCTCACACAACTGAAGGTTCATCTCCTTAGGAAGACCACCTACATTGTGATGGCTCTTGATAACCTTACCAGTAATATTCAAACTCTCAATACGGTCTGGATAGATAGTACCCTGAGCCAACCACTTGGCACCGGTCTGCTTCTTTGCCTCAGCATTAAACACCTCAACAAAGTCGCGGCCGATAATCTTACGCTTCTTCTCAGGATCGGTAACACCAGCCAAGTCGGTAAAGAACTTCTCTGATGCATCTACACCGATTACGTTCAAGCCCAAGCACTTGTAATCTTCCATCACGTCACGGAACTCATTCTTGCGCAACATACCATGATCTACGAAGATACAGGTAAGGTTCTTGCCGATAGCCTTGTTCAAGAGAACAGCAGCCACACTAGAGTCAACACCACCAGAAAGACCAAGGATAACCTTATCATCACCCAACTGCGCCTTCAACTCAGCCACAGTAGTCTCAACAAAAGAGTCAGCGCTCCAATCCTGCTTGCTACCGCAGATATCAACCACGAAGTTCTTCAGCAACTGTGTACCCTGCAAAGAGTGGAATACCTCTGGATGGAACTGAACAGCCCAAACTGGCTGCTTGGTTGAAGCATATGCAGCATACTTCACATTAGCAGTAGAAGCGATGCACTTATAATCCTCAGGGATGGCAGTGATGGTATCACCATGACTCATCCACACCTGCGAGTTCTCAACAAAGCCCTTGAACAAAGGATTCTCAACATCGAAATGTTCCAAGTTGGCACGACCATACTCACGGCTGTCAGCAGCCTCCACCTTTCCACCCTGGGCAAAAGAGAGGAACTGAGCACCATAGCAGATGCCGAGCACTGGAATACGGCCAATGAACTGGCTCAAATCTACCTTGAAAGCTTCCGGATCATGAACGGAGTATGGGCTACCGCTCAAGATGACACCAATGACAGATGGGTCATCCTTTGGAAACTTGTTGTAAGGCATAATCTCGCAGAAGGTATCGAGCTCACGAACACGACGGCCGATCAGCTGTGTGGTCTGTGAACCGAAATCCAAAATAATAATCTTCTGTTGCATAATATCTAATTTTAATTTACAGTTTACAATTTATAGCTTATAGTTTATAGCACTCTTGCTATACGGCATAGCCGCTATTAACTATTAACTAACGATTTTAGAAATGCTTCCGCCTCTTTCAGCGTCTCCTGCTTTCCCACATCCATCAGTTTGAGATCGTTCTTCACATATCCCTCTATACGCACCTTGTCACAATGCTTCAGATAGAAGTCCATGATAGGGAACTTATCCGGCTCATCCTCCATCAGCGGGAAGAGTGATGGGGCTACCATGTGAATGCCAGAGAAGGCATACATCTTATAATCTTTGGGATTGAGGTTAGGATAAGGGCTCTTCACTTCACCCGTTTCTATATTCGTCCATCCCACCAGCCGCATACTGTCATCAAAGAGGAGATAACGCTTGGTTTTGCGTTCGCTCACCATCAGACGGGCGGCTATCATATCCTGACTCTCCATCTGATAGAATTTCTTCAGATTCACATTACTCAGAATATCAACATTATGAATCAAGATAGGTTCAGAAGAATCGAAGAGCGCCCATGCCTTCCTGATGCCACCACCTGTTTCGAGCAGTTTGTCGGTTTCATCGCTGATACGGATATCGAGCCCGAAATTATCATGCTCTCTGAGATAATCGATAATTTGTTGGGAGAAATGATGCACGTTCACTACAATGTGAGTGAAACCGGCATCCTTCAACTGAAAGATGACACGTTTGAGCAAAGGTTCTCCCCCGACACTTACCAGAGCCTTCGGAATACGGTCGGTAAGTGGCTTAAGGCGAGTGCCCAAACCTGCTGCGAATATCATTGCTTGCATCATTGCTAATTAGCTATTTTTAAATGTGCGTGCAAATTTACTAACTTTTTGCGAGATAGCCAAATTTGCACGCTATTTTCTATTGTTTTGCAGGTAAAACCTGTTCAATATGCTGTTCACGATGACAAATATGCACTTCTACACCAAACTTCTGGTGAATATGTTCAGCAAGATGCTGGGCGGAATATACACTGCGATGCTGACCGCCGGTGCATCCGAAACAGAACATCAGAGAGGTAAAGCCACGCTGCATGTAGCGGTTTACATGATGGTCGGCAAGTGCATAGACATGCTCCAGGAACTTCAATATCTCACCATCATCCTCCAGGAATCGGATAACAGGCTCATCCAGACCCGTCAGTTTTTTATAAGGCTCGTATCTGCCAGGGTTATGGGTACTTCTACAGTCGAAGACATAACCTCCGCCATTGCCAGACGGATCTTCAGGAATTCCCTTGCGATAAGAAAAACTAAACACTCTTACCACCAGCGGTCCCTTACCATCATATTTAGAATAGGTGGCTGGTCCGTCCTGCGGATGCGAACGATAGATATTGTTGTCGGTAGTCTTATAGCCATCTGCACGACTCAGCGCCACGCTCTCTATCACCTTGAACTGCGGCAGCTCAGTAAGTCTTCTCAGCATATCCATCATATAAGGATAAGGGAATACCTTGTCTCCCATTTTCAGAAGATCGCGTAAATTCTGGATAGCCGGCGGAATGCTGTCAATGAAATGCTTCTTGCGCTCGAAATAACCACGGAATCCATAAGCGCCCAACACTTGCAAGGTACGGAAGAGCACAAAAAGACTCAACCGATTTACAAAATGTCGCACCGTAGGTACCTCGGTATAATGTTTCAATGACTGGTAGTATTCCCAAACCAGTTCTCTGCGCAGTTTGAACGGATACTTAGCAGATGCCTGCCAAAGGAATGAGGCCAGATCATAATAGAATGGTCCCTTTCTGCCACCCTGAAAATCGATAAAGTGTGGATTTCCCTTATCATCCAACATGACATTGCGCGCCTGGAAATCACGATACAGAAAACAATCCATCGGCTCTGATGTCAGATCCTTGGCAAAAAGCCGGAAGTTGGCTTCAAGTTTCAATTCGTGAAAATCCAAATCGGTAGGCTTCAGAAAACAGTATTTGAAATAGTTGAGATCAAAGAGAACACTGTCAACATCGAATTCTGGCTGAGGATAACAGTTTTGCCAGTCCAAGCCTCTAGCTCCGCGAATCTGGATATTCGGTAGTTCACGAATGGTTTTCTTCAGGAGTTCCTTCTCTTTCTGATTATAACGTCCGCCAGCATCACGTCCGCCCCTGATTGCATCAAAAAGCGAAGTACCACCAAGATCCGTCTGAAGATAACAAAGTTCATCGTCACTCACCGCCAGGACCTGGGGAACAGGCAACTGCCTGAGCTGGAAATGCCGAGCCAGATAGATAAAGGCATGATCCTCGTCACGACTGGTTCCTATCACGCCAATCACAGTATCACCATCCTGCCTGATGATACGGAAATACTGTCGATTACTCCCCTGCCCTGCCAGCTTTATGACATCAGCAGGTTCTTCACCCGCCCATTTTTTATAAAGTTCAATCAGCTTTTCCATCATTATTCAGTTTACGTCGTTTCCGATCATCATCAATCTTCTGTGCGAAGTTATCTCCGATAAAGAGAAGCAATAAGATACCTAGCGTAGTCAGGAACGAGTTTGTAGTCGTCATCCTCAACTCAGCTTTTGTAATATAAATCAGTCCTCCGATAACAATCAGAAAGACCAATGCTTTTTTCCAATCAATATTGTTCATGCCATCAAATTTCTAATATGGTGCAAAATTACACAATTATATCGAGAAAACAAAATAAAAACAAAAAAAAAATCGGATGTCTCACGACAACCGATTTCCAAAAACAAACTACTTAAAAACTAATCTACTAAAACAAATCAAAAAAAATATCTTTGTCATCCTTTCAGATGATACTTTCTTTTATTTACGATGCAAAGATACAAAAAAAGATTATTCGAACCAAATAATTTTGCTATTTTTTGCATCTTTATAACTAAAAAAACAAAAAAATAGGGGTAATTCGCTGAGAATCACCCCTATTTGATATTTTCACTTTGCAAACCTGCACCCTTAGAATGTGCTTTGTTTGCGCAAGCCATTCACTAGATTACATCATTCCACCCATTCCAGGCGCAGCAGCAGGAGCAGCAGGTGCAGGCTCAGGCTTGTCAACCAATACGCACTCTGTTGTCAGGAACAAACCAGCAATAGAAGCTGCATTTTCCAAAGCTACACGCTCTACCTTGGCAGGGTCTACGATACCAGCCTTGCGCATATCCTCGTAAACATCCTTGCGGGCATTGTAACCAAAGTCACCCTCGCCCTCGCGTACCTTATTAACAACTACAGAACCCTCGCCACCTGCATTGGCTACAATCTGGCGCAAAGGCTCCTCGATAGCACGCTCTACGATGCGGATACCTGTTGTCTCATCAGCGTTATCACCCTTCATATCCTTCAATGCCTCGAGAGCACGGATATAAGTAGTACCACCACCAGCAACGATACCTTCCTCGATAGCTGCACGGGTAGCGCAGAGAGCATCGTCAACACGATCCTTCTTCTCCTTCATCTCTACCTCAGAGTTAGCACCTACGTAGAGAACAGCAACACCACCAGCGAGCTTAGCCAAACGCTCCTGAAGCTTCTCCTTATCGTAAGAAGACTTGGTGTTCTCAATCTCGTTCTTGATCTGAGCTACACGATCCTGGATATTAGCCTTCTCGCCATGACCATTTACGATAGTTGTATTATCCTTGGTAACAGTAACCTTGTCAGCAGAACCCAGCATTTCCAATGTTGCCTGCTCCAACTTCAAGCCCTTCTCCTCAGAAATGACAACACCGCCAGTCAATACAGCAATATCCTCCAACATAGCCTTGCGACGGTCGCCGAAACCTGGAGCCTTTACAGCACAGATCTTCAAACCGCCACGCAAACGGTTAACAACCAATGTTGTCAAAGCCTCAGAATCAACATCCTCAGCGATTACCAACAAAGGACGACCGCTCTCAGCAGCTGGCTGGAGAATTGGCAAGAACTCCTTCAGGTTAGAAATCTTCTTATCGTAAAGAAGGATGTATGGGTTATCCATTACACACTCCATCTTGTCTGCGTCAGTCATGAAGTAACCGCTCAAGTAACCACGGTCGAACTGCATACCCTCAACAACACCGATATTGGTATCACGACTCTTGCTCTCCTCGATAGTGATGACACCATCCTTAGAAACCTTGCGCATGGCATCAGCCAAGAGCTTACCGATTTCAGCATCGTTGTTGGCAGAAACTGTAGCCACCTGCTCAATCTTATCATAGTTGTCATCTACCTGCTCAGCATGATCCTTGATGAAGGCAACGACAGCAGCAACAGCCTTGTCGATACCACGCTTCAAATCCATTGGGTTAGCACCTGCTGTTACGTTCTTCAAGCCCTCAGTTACGATAGCCTGAGTCAGGATAGTAGCTGTTGTAGTACCGTCACCGGCATCATCACCAGTCTTGCTGGCAACGCTCTTTACGAGCTGTGCACCCGTATTCTCGAACTTGTCCTCCAGCTCTACTTCCTTAGCAACGGTAACACCATCCTTAGTAATCTGAGGAGCACCAAACTTCTTTTCGATTACCACGTTGCGTCCCTTAGGACCGAGAGTTACTTTTACTGCATTTGCCAACTGATCAACACCCTTCTTCAAGAGGTCGCGGGCATCCATATTATATTTAATATCCTTAGCCATTTCCTTATTCTTAATTAAAATGTTAATTATCAATTACTCTTCTACCACAGCGAGAACGTCGCTCTGGCGCATCATCATATACTTAGTACCATCAAACTCAAGTTCAGTACCAGCATACTTTCCATAGAGAACAGTATCGCCCTCCTTGAGAATCATCTCTTCATCCTTGGTGCCCTTACCTGTAGCAACGACCTTACCACGCTGTGGTTTCTCCTTTGCTGTATCAGGGATGATGATTCCACCTACTTTTTCTTCAGCTGGTGCAGGAAGTACCAGCACTCTATCTGCTAATGGTTTAATATTCATGATTCTTATATTTTAATTTGTTATTACTTCTATTTTTCGTCTTCACTTCAGCCTATTCGGGCATACGCTAGACACCCTCACCCTATACGAAAAGCGTGCCAAAGCGTCAAAACTGACACTTTGGCACGCTCACAACTACACATCTACTGACATTTCTGTCAGCCTTTACCTAAAAATGCTGAAGCCACCCGTTGGTTTCTTGGGTAGATAACAAGTGAGTTCACTCTGTCCATCCGTACTGTTCTTCAATACGAACTTTCTTGCTGTGATAAGCATTTTTTCGTTAACACAACGTTATATTTTCATCATTTTTCGGTGTTTTTGTACAATTCTCTTTGTCATTTGTTACTTTTTTACTATATTTGCAGAAAAATAAATCGGTATCAACGTAATATAGACAGAATTATGAAGCAATTTTTCAAGAATGTAGCCGCTACCATCGTAGGTATCTTCGGATTCGGAATCATCATGGTGATTCTCGCCGTCATCACACTCATTGGTATGATATGCAACAGCAGCAAGACTCCTTCACTGAAAGACAACTCAGTGATGGTGATGAAGCTGCAAGGTCAGATCAGTGATCAGGCAAACGACGACTGGTTGGGACAGCTCACCGGTAACCAATATAACAACCTTGGCATGAACAATATCCTCTCAGCCATCAAGAAGGCAAAACAGGAGGATAAGGTGAAGGGTATCTATCTGGAAACGGGTATCCTGAGCACAGACTACGCTACATTGCAGGAAATCCGCAACGCTCTTGCCGACTTCAAGAAGAGCGGCAAGTGGATCATCGCCTATGGTGATGCCATGACCCAAGGTGGATATTACCTGGCTTCGGTTGCCAACAAGGTATATGTAAACCCGGAAGGTTCGGTAGATTGGCACGGTATTGCCTCACAGACACAATATATAAAAGATGTGGCTGCCAAATTTGGCATTCACTTCACCATTGTAAAGGTGGGCAAATACAAGAGCTTCACCGAGATGTACACAGAGGACAAGATGAGCGATGCCAACCGCGAACAGGTTACCCGATATATCGGAGGTCTCTGGAATCAGATTCTGGCAGATGTCAGCAAGAGCCGAAACATTTCCAAGGATTCCCTGAATCGCTATGCAGACGGACTGATGGTATTCGATGACACCAAGCTTCTGAAATCCAGAAAAATGGTGGACGGATTCTGCTATTACGATGAGATCAGAGACGTTGTAAAGAAACAGCTCGGCCTGAAAACCGATGAGAAGATTTGTCAGGTATCTATGAGTGATGTAAATGCAGCCGTAGATGACAGTAACCTTCTTGGCGACCAGATTGCCGTATATTATTGCCAGGGAGAAATCGTAAGAGTAGCAACTCCAGGCGCATTCGGCAGCGAGCAGCAGATTGTGAGCAACGACGTGATCCAGGATCTGCAGGATCTGGGCAACGACAAGAACATCAAGGCTGTGGTACTCCGCATCAACTCAGGTGGTGGCGATGCCTATGCCTCAGAACAGATCTGGCGTGCAGTCAGTCAGCTCAACAAGAAGAAACCAGTAGTGGTATCCATGGGTGGCATGGCAGCTTCAGGTGCATACTATATGAGCATGGGTGCCAGCTATATCATGGCTCAGCCAACAACACTGACGGGTAGCATCGGTATCTTCGGTGCCTTGCCAGACATCAGTGATCTGATGACCAAGAAGCTGGGATTCAAATATGACGAGGCAAAGACCAACCGCAACAGTGCCTACGGAAGTGCCGGCAGTGCCCGTCCTTGGAGTGCAGAAGAAATCGGCCATCTCCAGGCTTATGTTAACCGTGGCTACGGTCTCTTCCGCCAGCGTGTGGCTGATGGCAGAAAGATGAAGACCGAAGAAGTGGAGAAGATTGCACAAGGAAGAGTATGGCTCGGAACCGACGCCAAGAGCATCAAACTGATTGACGGTTTTGGCAGTCTCGACGACGCTGTTGCCAAGGCAGCTCAACTTGCCAAGGTTTCCGATTACGGAACCACAGAGTATCCTATGCCTGCAGACTGGATAGACCAGCTTTTAGACGGACTGTCAGGCAGCGGCGGCAACTATCTCGATGAGCAGTTACGACTCACACTGGGTGACCTCTACCAACCATTTATGATGATTCGCAACATCAAGGAGAAAGAACCAGTGCAGGCAGCAATGCCATTCGTACTGAATATACATTAATATATATATAATAAGGTATAAAAAAGGAGTGAGGAAATGAGAACAGAAGGAGATCTGATAAAGATCAACGATTGGCTGCTACCGCTCAGTTGGATATACGGCAGCATCGTAAGATTCCGCAACTGGCTCTTCGACATCGGATTGAAGAAGAGCCGCGACTTCTCGATTCCCGTCATCTCGGTGGGCAATATCACCGTGGGCGGTTCGGGAAAGACCCCGCATGTGGAATACTTGATTCGCCTCTTGCACGACAAGGTGAAAATTGCCGTGCTGTCACGTGGATACAAACGCAAGAGCCACGGATATGTACTTGCAGATGAAAATACAGAAATGTCGGATATAGGTGATGAGCCATTCCAGATGCACCAGAAGTTTTCTGATATCTACGTAGCGGTAGATGCCAAACGAGTAAGAGGCATCAACAACCTGCAAAGCAACGAAGAGACCAAGGATGTAGATGTGGTATTGCTTGATGATGCCTTCCAGCATCGCTATGTCAAGCCAGGCATCAATATCCTTCTGGTAGATTACCATCGTCTCATCATCTACGACAAGATGCTACCAGCAGGAAGACTGCGCGAACCATTGAGCGGAAAGAGCCGTGCCGACATCGTGATTATCACCAAATGTCCAAAGGATCTGAAACCTATGGAGTTTCGTGTACTCACCAAGGCTATGGATCTCTATCCATTCCAGAAACTCTACTTCACCTGCATCGACTACGATACACTGAAGGGTGTTTTCACAGGAAACGAACTGAAAGATCCAAAAGACTATCACGTGCTTCTGCTCACCGGCATTGCATCTCCAAAACAGATGGAGCACGACCTGAAGCCGATGGTCAAGGAGATGAAGTCTCTCTCTTTCGGCGACCATCACCGCTTCAAGAACAAAGACATCGACCGCATCAATGAGGCATTCGAAGCCTTGCCGGAACCACGCATCATCATCACAACAGAAAAGGATGCCGTGAGACTGAGAGAGGCTGAAGGACTCTACGAGAGTGTGAAAGAAAGCATGTACGAATTGCCTATCAAGGTAAGCTTCATGCTTGACCAAGAAGATAATTTTAACGAAAAGATAATAAGCTATGTACGAAAAAATTCAAGAAACAGCATCCTGGCTAAGAGAAAGGATGAGCACAAGTCCGAAGACTGCAATCATTCTGGGAACAGGTCTCGGACAATTAGCTTCAGAAATAACTGATAGTTACGAATTCCCATATAGTGAAATTCCTAACTTCCCGGTATCTACCGTAGAAGGACATGCAGGCAAGCTCATCTTCGGAAAGCTGGGCGGCAAGGACATCATGGCGATGGAAGGCAGATTCCACTTCTATGAGGGATATAATATGAAGGAAGTAACTTTCCCAGAGCGCGTGATGTTCGAGTTGGGCATCGAGACCCTCTTCGTAAGCAATGCCTCTGGCGGTATGAACCCTAAGTTCCAGATCGGTGACCTGATGGTTATCGACGACCACATCAACTTCTTCCCAGAGCATCCATTGCGTGGCAAGAACTTCCCTACCGGTCCTCGCTTCCCAGATATGCACGAGGCATACGACAAGCAGCTCCGTAATCTTGCCGACGAGATTGCCAAGGAGAAGGATATTCCTGTTCAGCATGGTGTATATGTGGGCGTCCAGGGTCCTACCTTCGAGACTCCAGCAGAGTACCGCATGTACCGAATCCTGGGTGGTGACGCCGTAGGCATGAGCACCGTTCCTGAGGTAATCGTGGCCCGCCATTGCGGCATCAAGGTATTCGGCATCAGCATCATCACCGACCTCGGCGGCTTCGACGTTCCTGTAGAGGTAAGCCATGAGGAGGTACAGATTGCTGCCAATGCAGCTCAGCCTAAGATGACTGAGATTATGCGAGAAATGATTCGCAGATCATAATTATTAATTATAAATTATAAATTATCTTGGATATAGCTAAGTTGGGTGAGTTTGGACTGATAGACCATCTCACCAAAGGATATGAAAACAAGAATGCCTCTACTGTTTATGGCGTAGGCGATGACTGTGCGGTGATGCACTATCCCGACAAAGAGGTGCTGATGACTACCGACATGCTGATGGAAGGTGTACATTTCGACCTGACCTATATTGATATGCAGCACCTGGGTTACAAGAGTGCCATGGTCAATATCAGCGACATCTTCGCCATGAACGGAACGCCACGCCAGATGGTGGTAAGCATTGCACTGAGCAAGCGCTTCAAGGTAGAAGACCTTGATGAATTCTACAGAGGCCTGCGTATGGCTTGCGATAAGTTTGGCGTTGACATCGTAGGTGGCGACACCACTTCCTCACTCACCGGTCTTGCCATCAGCATCACCTGCATTGGCGAGGCAGCAAAGGAAGACATCGTATATCGCAGCGGTGCCAAGGAAACAGACCTCATCTGTGTAACCGGCGACCTGGGTGCTGCCTACATGGGTCTGCAGCTCCTGGAACGCGAAAAGGCTGTATATTACGGACAGGTAGAAGACATCCGCAAGAAGATGGCAGAGGCAAAAGCGCAGGGTGACGATCAGAAGTTGGCAGCCCTCAACAAAGACTTGCAGGAAATGCGTAACTTCCAGCCAGACTTCGCCGGCAAGGAGTACCTGCTGCAGCGTCAGCTTCAGCCAGAAGCTCGCGGCGACATCATAGCCCAGCTCCGTGAGGCAGGCATCCGACCTACCGCTATGATGGATATCAGCGACGGCTTGAGCAGCGAGTTGATGCACATCTGCGAACAGAGCAACTGCGGCTGTCGTGTCTATGAGAAGAATATCCCTATCGACTACCAGACAGCAGTTCAGGCAGAGGAATTCAACATGAACCTCACTACCTGTGCCATGAATGGTGGCGAAGACTATGAGCTTCTCTTTACCGTTCCTATCGGCGACCATGCCAAGATTGAGGAAATGGAAGGCGTGAAACAGATTGGTTACATCACCAAGGAGAGCCTCGGCAAGTTCCTCATTACCCGCGATGGTCAGGAATTCGAACTCAAGGCGCAGGGATGGAATCCTCTGAAAGACTAGTTTTACGAATCGCCTTCTCTAAGGAAGAAACCCGAAAGAGGCGATTTTAGTTAATAAACATTAAGCAAGAGAAAATATTTGGTTTTCTCTTGCTCAATTAAAATTTTTGTTGTACCTTTGCAACCGCAAAAAGCAAGATGGTGCCATAGCTCAGTTGGTAGAGCAAAGGACTGAAAATCCTTGTGTCCCCGGTTCGATTCCTGGTGGTACCACTCCTCCTTTCATTTAGGCGGTTTCTGACTTCGGTTAGAGCCGCCTTTTTACGTATTCTGAAAAGGAGATAACAACAGCATCGTTGCTCACGGCGCAGAGGGAATGGTTCACGACATTACCATCAAGGATACCTATATCTTCTACAATCAGAAGGCTCAGGATATCAATGAGACTTGCAAAATCAAGCTCGAGAATGTGAGCTTCGCTACTTTTGCAAAGTAAGAAACCATATCGCAAACCATTCTCTCTAAATGCTTCAAACACTTACCTTACAACAGTAAGCGTCTTTTCGCTGACAGAGAAATGAATATCCAGACCCTCATAAGGCATTCCATAAACCTTATGAGGGTCTTTCTGGTAATGCGGACGAGGATCCTGCGCCAGAACCTCTTTCAAGATTTCAATCTTCTCATCATTCAATCCCTGGCAAATCAGGTATTCCCTTATTTCCCCGGAAATCTCAACATCCAGCTTCGCCCATTTCCGATCATCCACGAATCCACTTCGTGCATCAGGATGACAATCGGCATACACCACGTAAGGCTTGATATCATAGATGGGAGTACCATCCATCAGGTCACCACCCTTTACATGAATGACAGGTCCCTTGCTTGTTTCCCATTCTATATGGGAGATTTTCACGGATGACAACCCGATGTTGTTCGGACGGAAAGGACTGCGGGTAGCGAATACCCCGACTTTCTCGTTACCTCCCAAGACAGGTGGTCTTACAACCGGGCTGTTAGCCTTGTGCTTATTTGCCGAGAATTCCCAGATAAGCCAGAGGAAATCGAAACCTTCCATTCCTCTGAGGAAATCCGGATTGCGATATTCGGGTTCAAAAACAATCTGTCCTTCCAGTTCAGCCACCAATCCAGCCTGCTTGGGAATACCAAACTTGCTGCTGAACGGAGAACGGAATCTTGCTATTGGTTTTATTTCCATATCTTTATATTATTGATTTTAGTTCCTTTTTTCATATACTGGGGTATATTTCCATATATTCCAATGATTACACCTTATTATATATAGTACATTATATATATAGTACGAAAAAAGCGCCCGATTATTTTGTTGTCTCCACAAAATAATGTACCTTTGCACCGTAATAATAACAAGCAATCAATGAAATAAAAAGAGAAAACAATGAAAATAGAAAGGCCTCAATATGAAATCTGGCTGCAAAAGCCAGGAGAACTCGGCATCTATCAGCAGATAGAACGTGCCGGAAGAGTGTGCTACAAAAGTGAGAACAACACCACCAACGACTCGGCTAAGCCATTCGTAGATAGAATGATACAGAGTGAGCACTATGCAATGTTGGAACACGGCACAGTCTATCTCGTATGCAATCATGGAGAGTTACCACTCTATACAAGCAACAAGTTCTCTCGCTGCCACACCATTGACGGCAAGGATTACATCACTACCAATCTCCGTGTTCTGGCAGAAAACAAGGCGATGGATGATTTGAAATACCTCAGCGACTATGAGGAAGGAAAGCACGAGCTCCGCATCACCGTACATTTTACCACACAGATTGCCATCACCCGTGAGTACAACCGCCATCGTGCCAACTCTATGGCAGAGCAGAGCACACGCTACTGCAACTACTCCAAGAACAAGTTCGACAATGAGATTACGATCAACCTTCCTACCTGGGTAGAAGAAGAAGGTTATAATGGTTCTCAGGAGAAAGAGGATTACCGATTGGAAGATATGTGCGCCGACATTGCTGAAGGCAGAGCACAGGAATGGAGCAAGCTCGACACCTGGATCTTCGCCAACCAGGCTGCAGAATATGCCTACATGAAATTGATAGAAGCTGGCTGCAAACCACAGGAGGCTCGTACCATCCTGCCATTGGATTGCAACACAGAGTTGGTACATACCGCATTTATCAGCGACTGGAAGCATTTCTTCGATCTCCGTGCTTTAGGAACCACAGGAGTTCCTCACCCAGATGCCAAGGTTCTCGCCTTGCCATTGATGGAAGAGTTCAAGGCTAAAGGTTATTTAAAATAGAAAGGAGAACGCTTAAAAAAGGTAAAAAATCACAGCTAAAATATAGATTTTCTGTTTTCTATACACAAGGAACAGATATATTTCGTATTTTTGCACTGTGTTTTTCATAGTATTAGATTTAAGGTTATCAAGGTTGGGGCTACGGCGGTAGCCCTTTTTTTATGCCTTTTTCGCCAGTTCTGAGGTATTTTCAGAGCTATTTCCCATATTTTTCGATATTTTTTCTCAAAAAGTTCCTCAAAAATTTGGTGGAATCAAAAAAAGGTTGTACCTTTGCATCCGCTTAAGAAAACCAAGCTATAGTCATCCAGACAGAATTTGGAGAGATGGTAGAGTGGTCGATTACAACGGTCTTGAAAACCGTCGTACCGAGAGGTACCGGGGGTTCGAATCCCTCTCTCTCCGCAAGAGCCTTCTGAAAGAAATTTCAGAAGGCTTTTTCATTTATACATCCTTCTTGCCTATCTATCCATTCTTCTTGATGACGCATCTCCCCTTCTATACCCCTACTGCTTGTTCCCCATATCCTATTTAGGCTGTCCAATTTGGCATTAAATAGCCTTTGACTTTAGAGTATATAAATTTCGGTCTTGCACTTCCTGTAAGAAAGCATTGCTTAAAGGTAAACCAGCTCAATATTTTAATGTTAAATAATCAATATTTTTTTGTTCTTATCTCAATATTTGATTAAATTTGCATGCAAATAATGTAACTTGAAGAAATATGGCAACTATTAGAATACAAAATTTTGGTCCTATAAAAGACACTGGGCAAATCCAACTGACAGAGGTTATGCTTATCATTGGTCGCCAAAGTTCTGGTAAGAGTACCTTTATGAAAGTACTCTGTCATTGTCGTTGGATAGAAAAGAGAATCATGACGAGACCAGACAACTTCGTACAAACATATACTCACAACAGACGCTTCGCCACGGAACTAAAGCAATTCCACAGAGTGGACGAAATGTATTTCCATGAAAATACATCTATAGAATACGATGGGGATGTTGTATCTATCTGCCTCACCGGCAAAAACAATAATGCCAAGATTATACGTAAAAACGATGCTTGGGAAAAAAGATACAACACTAAGATTAGCTATATTCCTGCTGAGCGAAACCTCGTTTCTGCCGTGCGAAACATAAACAGTGCATATAAGACAGATGATCGTGACGTTCTTTTCAATTTCATTCTTGAATGGAACGAATGCAGAAGGGACTTCACAAAGAACAGCCAGCTAAATCTATCACTTACAGATAGTTTCAAGTATTATGATGAGGACGGACAAGACTACATTGTTCTGCCTAACGGCAATCCCATCACCTCATTCTTCGCATCAAGTGGTGTTCAGTCAATTATGCCTATTGATGTTATCTCTGAGAAAACCATCAATTCTGTAGGAAGTGTAACCAAGTACAGCGTGGATGACTTGATGAGTCGCATGTTGGAAATATTGGACAAGAATAAAGAAACTGAGCCAACAGAAGAACTTTCCAAAAAAATGGAATCCATGCGTGAGTACATGAAGTATAAGTCAGCCCAATTATTTATTGAAGAACCAGAACAAAACTTATATCCAGATGCACAACGCTCGCTTGTTCTGAACCTCATCAGAAGAATCAAAAAGGCGCAGACTATAGAAAACAAACAGTCTATGCTGATGTTGACCACCCATAGTCCATATGTCCTGTCAACCATGAATGTGTTGATAGCTGATGCTGCCGCAAAAAGACAAAAACCAGAAGATGCTAGATTAAGCGAGATTATCGATGAAAGCACATTGTTGTCTATCGAGGCTTATTCTGCATATTACATCAACAAAGAAGGAACCTTTGAAGACATCAAGGATTTGGATATACCAATGTTTTCTGGCATCGATTTGGATTGTGTATCTGATTGGGTAGATGACCATATTTCAAACATCAATGACATTTTATACTCGGAATAACAATGAGCAGTTCTACATACAACAACTTGACAACCTCAGGCTTCAAACCAGAACAAGCATTGCAGGTTAGAAAGACGGTGGTAACGCAAGAAAAAGGCATCAAATATACTTTGGAGATAAAAGACAATTATCCCTCTGTTGTTTTCCAAGTAGATGGTTACATCGTCAAGTCTGGGCGTAAATGTGATAAATTGGTATTGATAAATACAAAAAGTGAATCGCCGGAAGAATGGACTCAAATTTTCGTAGAGCTCAAAGGACACGATGCCATACATGGCATTGAGCAATTACTTGACACTGCAAAGAATGAAAAGTTCTCCGACAAGTCCAATATAACAAGAAAGGCTAGACTTGTAGCCACTTCGATTCCTTCGAACAGAGCAAACCCAATGGTAGAAAAGCTAAAGCGGGAGTTCAAGAAAATAAAAGTGGACTACAAAAGTCTCAAACCAGGACAAAGAGATAGCTTATAAAACTTGCACTGGGTTCTTCCTCGAATAGCGTTTGCTGCTTCATTATTGCTTTCTAGGTGATTCCAACCATACTCTGATTATAAGTTTGGCTTCTATCTTGACGATGGCTTTGTCTATGTATACCGAAGCGGTCGGAAAAAAGATAAATTATATGGTATTTTCGCAAACGTGTCACAGTTTTTGGGACATCCCAACCATAACTTTGCAAAAAAAATAATTACTATTATGACCTTGAAAGAATTACTTGACTCACTTACGTTTGATGAGATTGCGCCATATATTCTTGATCGATATAAGAATTGTGACGTTAGAGGATTACTGGCTCCCTACAAGCAACATTTTGACTATTTGCGAAGTCTTGCTCCCACCGACCCTAAATTGATAGAGCGAAAAGAAGCTCGAGTCTCGTTATATAAAGAAAGCGAGAAAACGCATTTGGATGCATTTCCCTTGGAAGGTGACCTTTGGGAGGACAGCCTTTCCAAAGAGCTGGTCATTGACGATGAGGTAAAAGCATCTAATGCTGAAATAGCAGCGTGTTGCTTATGGCATACGTCTTTTTATGGATATTTGCCGTATCAATGTGAAGAGACCTTTGATGAGTTTGATGGAGTCAACAAAAAGAGTTCATCATTAAGCTCATACAAGGAGAAATATTCAGATATAATCCCTTCTAAACGTGAGATGGCGACAATAGCCTCGTTCCACAAAGAGATCAGAAACGAAATGAAATACTATCGCCATCGCAGATGGACAAAGCAGAACAGCCGTGACGATACGTGTATGTCATATAAAAAGAGATGTTGGCGCAAATGGAAACGTAGAATGATAAACAGCGAATACTACAAACGCATCAGCTGGTGTTCTTCTTTTATAGATAGCATTACTGAATGCGGATATGGTATGGAGAAAAAGCTTGCATTGCAAGAACTCAGCATACTTTATCATTCCAATCATGTTAGCATAAAGCGGCTTGACAGTATTGCGTCCAATGCAGCAAAACATTTTGACTACCTCAAAGAACTCATAGAAAAGTATGGTGCGTTGGATAACATTTCACGCAATGCAAATAGTTTTATTTGTCTAAGTGTATCTTCAACTCATCCTGTCGCAGACGTGGAAAAGCAGATAATAGGCATTTTAACAAAAGGACTCTTGGGGAAGCATCGGCTCTATGTTAAAACAGACGAGTCGTGTGGTAATGAAATGAAAATAGAAATGGTATTTTATGAGTAATGACAACAATAGAAAAATACATATGGATAGTTAATGTGCTTTACTGCACAGGTGAGCGCGGCTTGTCATTGAAGGAACTCAACGACAAGTGGATGCGTGACATAAATGTCAGTAATGGAGAACCTTTACCACGACAAACGTTCGACCGCTGGAAAGGAAACATTCTTATGGCATTCGGTGTGAACATAGAATGCAATATGAAGGGTGGCTATCGTTACTATATATCAAATCCTGAAAGTTTGAGCAAAGGTGAAATAGTCCGTTGGCTTTTAGATGCATATTCCACAGCCAACACTTTGTCACAAAGTATTCAACTGAAGAATCGAATTCTTCCGGAAGAGATACCATCCAATCGTGATTTCTTGAAAATCATCATTGAGGCAATGAAAGCGAACATGATAATATCCATAACGCATAAGAATTTTGCGCACAAGAAATCTTATACATTTCTTGTTGAGCCATATTGCTTGAAGATATACCAAAGACGTTGGTATCTACTGGCAAAAAGTCTCAATGATGGCAAGATGCGCATTTACGGACTTGACCGTTTGGAAAATACAGAAGTAACAAACAAACGTTTTTCAATGCCGAAAGATTTCAATGCAAAGGCATATTTCTCCACGTTTTTCAGCATAGTTACTGATGAGAATATTGCTATAGAACGAATCGTTATCCGTGCATACAAGCAGCATCAGCAGTATGTACGCTCTTTGCCGATCCATATTTCACAAAGGGAACTGTATGCCTGTGAAGCTTATGCAGATTTTGAGCTAACGCTTCGTCCAACATACGATTTTATCATGGAGCTACTTCGTGTTGGAAACATGATCGAAGTGATGGAGCCTCAATCGTTGCGCAAGACAATGAAAGATTGGGCAAAAGGTCTATGGGATTTGTATAAAAACGACTAACAATTACCAGTATTTACAACGCTTACAACTCTGACACTGATGATTGAAGAAAGCCGAACAGAGGAAAAGAATGTTATGGCAAAAGTTGTAGTAAATTTAATAAACTCAAATAACAAATAGTAAAGGTATGACAAATATCAAAATTGAAAAATGGGGAAAGAAGTGGGGTGAACGTTTCAACGAACTATCAGCAAAATATGAAGTTCCATATTACACTCAATCCCCTTTAAACTTAGTTGGAGATAAGATAGACATAATGTTTGTCGGCATAAACCCAAAAGGAGGCAACAAAGGAGTTACAAACAACACCTTTGATAAGTTCCTTGCGGGTAATGAATGTTGGGAGCAAAGGTTTTGCGGAAACAAAAATGAGTGGAAACTCACAAATGGGGCAAGATTCTTCATGGGTTATGATGCTTCTAAACACGAAGACACAATAGACAATGATCACAAAGTCGTGTGGACTAATCTAACACCATTTCAATCAGACAAAGGTTTTACCGACTTAAAAGTAGAATTGCGAGACGAGGGAATAAAATCTACGCTAGAACTAATTACAATTTTACGACCTAAGGAAATCGTATTTCTCGGCGGTAATGCATTCAGCTTGCTTGACAAATATGCTGACGACAGTTTGAGACAACAATTCGAGCACACAAAGGTCTTCGACAATCTTCCCTTGGAAATAGGACGCTTATACAATATGCCAGCATATTATGTGAGTCATCCGTCAGGAAAATGGCCTGTAAGCCATTGCTTTACCTCAGTATTCATCTTCCTTCGCAAACTTATTGATATTTACGAGGACGAAAAACCAACGAAGTCTCTGAAAATGGTTGCAAAAAACATGAGAAAAGAATTTGCATTATGGCATGACCGAATAGAAGTTACAGGTGACAAAGTGGTATAAAATCCCTCTCTCTGCAAGAGCCTTCTGAAATTTCTTTCAGAAGGCTTTTTTCATTTTCACACTTTATAATAAAAAAGCTCATTATCCTTTCACAATCACAGAAATACGTTCAATATCAATTATTTAGGTATGAAAGGAGATTTCTGCAACCCAATAGCACTACGCAATCAGGGAAAACGACAAAGAACCTATTGCGCTTATCACCGCACCATATACCTGGAGCTGAAACAACTATAATAATCAACAGAAAAGACTATAGATATAAGGAGAAGGCAACTTAGTCTAAAGGAGAAAGCAACTATCACAAAAGGAATAGAAAAGGCTTCTTTGTATCGGATGACCCGGGTCATTCATATAGATGACGGGAGTGAACCATATAGATGACCCGAGTCATCCATATAGACGAGCTTAGTCATCCAGCCGATAAATCGTCCCTTTTCGCCTGCCAATATCTATCTCTCATCCTTCTGTTTACTATGCTTCATCCCACTATTCATTATCAAGACGCTCATTATTCATTATTAAAACATCTATTATTGACTATACCAGATCCTTGCCCCACCTATACCATACTCATTAAAAGCAAGGCATATCGCCATATTTAAGCTTATCAATCAATTATCATCTCAAAATAGGAGATTTCTCCTTTCACACTTAACTCTCTCATTTTCGGCACGTTTCACATTCCGTGAAAGGAGATTTATTATCCACCTTAAATATTTTCTGCAAATTTATCCCCAAAAAATTTGGTGGATTCAAAAAAAGTAGTCCCTTTGCACCCACCACTCATACATCTTACCTTGCTTGCCTTCTTTATCGAATGCTTTTAGTTATGGGCTATGGAGATGGCAGAGAAACTGACAATACGCAAAAAGACTCACCAATAATAGGGTGTGATTACCTTCATTGGTGAGTCTATACCGCAGGTTAGTCCTTTGAAATCGGCTCTCTAAAGATGCCAAACAGCTTAAATCCGTAAGTGGAAGTTCCATTTTCATCACCACTGTG
>OGOQ01000489.1_pt1 | contig 39851 bp, 19 predicted proteins | sample 1552691 | NCBI WGS metagenome assembly OGOQ01 (sample SAMEA2580209, study PRJEB22360) | human gut metagenome | biome: human gut; feature: human-associated habitat; material: faeces | place: Denmark | collected 2008/2010
CGAAGACCTCCTTGGCGAAGTAGAGCAGCGACTGCTTCATGTCGGCGAACGAGACGCCCTCGTCGATGTAGAGTCCTTCGATCTGGTGGAAGATGCAGTGCGCGCGGTACGAAATGGCCTCGTTGCGGAACACGCGGCCCGGGCAGATGACGCGGATGGGCGGTTTCTGACGCTCCATCGTGCGGACCTGGATCGACGAGGTGTGCGTGCGCAGCAGGATGTCGGGGTCCTTCTCGATGAAGAACGTGTCCTGCATGTCGCGCGCGGGGTGTTCGGGCGGGAAGTTCAGGGCCGAGAAGACGTGCCAGTCGTCTTCGATCTCGGGTCCGTCGGCCACGGTGTAGCCCAGCCGCGAAAAGACCTCGACGATCTGGTTTTTCACCAGCGAGATCGGGTGGCGCGAACCGAGGTGCTCGGCCGTGCCGGGGCGCGTCAGGTCGCCCGACGACGAGGCCTCGTCGGCCGCGGCGTTCTGCAACTGCTCGCGCAGCGCGTTGATGCGCTCCGTGGCCTCGTTTTTGAGACGGTTCAACTGCTGGCCCAGTTCGCGTTTCAGTTCGGGGGCTACCGTCTTGAACTCCTCCATCAGGGCGGTCAACTCGCCTTTCTTGCCGAGGATCCGGATGCGGAACTCCTCGATTTCGGCGGCGGCTTTCGGCTTAAACTCCTCGACACGTCGCAGGAGTTCATTGATTTTGTCAGTCATATTTTGATCGTGTTTCTTTTTTGTCTACTTTTGAACGACATCGTAGTAACGTGCAAAGTTATAAAAAAATTGAGATATGTTGCGTAAAATCGGCTCATTTGTCGGGATGCTGCTGCTGGCGGCGCTCCCTGCTGCGGCCCAGAAGGTAGGGGTCGTGATGAGCGGCGGCGGCGCGAAGGGGCTTTACCACATCGGCGTCCTGGAGGCGCTCGAAGAGAACGGCGTGCCGATCGACTATGTGGCCGGGACCTCGATGGGTTCGATCATCGCCGCGATGTACGCCGCAGGATATTCCCCGGCCGAAATGCGTGCGATCGTCAACTCGGGGGTGGTCAAGGAGTGGGTCTCGGGGCGCATCGACCCCAACAAATACATGGCCTATTACCGGCAGGTGGGGAGCAATCCCGCGTTTTTGAGCCTGCGCATCGACGTCGAGAGTCCCTCCGGGAAGCGGCTGCGCGTACCCCGGAACCTGATCTCCTCGACGCAGATCGACATGGCCCTCACGGAGCTGTTCGCTCCGGCGACGGCCGCTGCGGACGGTGATTTCGACCGCCTGATGGTTCCGTTCCTCTGCGTGGCCAGCGACCTGAACCACCGCGGGCCGGTGGTCCTGCGCGAGGGGGATTTGAGCGAGGCGGTCCGCTCGTCGATGTCCATTCCGCTGGTGTTCAAGCCGATGGTGAAAGATTCGATGCTGCTCTACGACGGCGGCATCTACGACAACTTCCCGTGGAAACCCCTCGACGAAGATTTCCGGCCCGATCTGATCGTCGGTTCGATCTGCACCGAGGGCAACACCCCGCCCAGCGAGGAGAGCAACATCATGGACCAGGCTTTCATGCTGGCCATGCACGATACCGACTACACGCTGCCCGAGGAGCGCAGCGTCACGATCCGCCGCGCCGTGGGGGTCAACATGCTCGATTTCGACCAGGCCGAGGCGATTATGAACGCAGGTTATGAGGACGCCGTGGCGGCCATGCCGCAGCTGTTGGAGAAAGTCGCCGAACGCCGCGACTCGGCCTACTACGCCGGGCGTCGCGAGGCGTTCCGCGCCAAGTGTCCGCCGCTGGTCTTCGACGACTACAAACTCGAAGGGCTGAAGCGCGCCCAGCGGGAGTATATCCGCGATTTCGTGCAGGTGGACCGCCGCACGCCGGGCATTCAGCGGCCGATGGGCTTCGAGGAGCTGAAAGACAATCTCTTCGAGGTGCTTGCCGGCGGCGATTTCACGATGGACTTCCCCACCGTGCGCTACGACTCCGTCCGGGAACGTTATTCGTTCGAGGCCAAGTTCGGCACGCGGCCCAATTTCAAGATCATCCTCGGGGGAAACATCTCCTCGACGGCCTTCAACCAGGCCTATATCGGCATCAATTACAAGAACATCGGCCGCGTCGCGCAGCAGTTGGGCGCAGACCTCTACCTGGGGCCGATCTACACCTGGGGAGCGATCGGGGGCCGGACGGATTTCTACGCGTGGAAGCCGATTTTCCTCGACTATTCCTACAATTTCGCGGTCCGGAATTTCCGCCACGGCTATTTCGGCAACGTCACCAAGGTCCGCAACGCCCAGCAGGTCAAGAACAGCGAGAGCTTCTTTTCGACGGGCGTGGGGATGCCGCTGACCCACCGCAGCCTCCTGACGCTGCGCGCCAACGCCGGACACGTCAACTACCGCTACGATTCGGACGTGCTGTTCGCCGACGACACCGACCATTCGCGCTTCTCGTTCTTCGGCCTGCGGGCCGGGGTCGCCCGCAATACGCTCGACAAGTTCCTCTATCCCCGCCGCGGTTCCGAACTGCATCTCTCGGCCATCTATGTCGCCGGACGCGACAAATACCAGCCTTACGATGCGAAAGACTTCGTTTCGCGCGAAACCCGACAGTGGTTCGGAGGGCGTTTTTCGTGGGACAAGTTCTTCGATGTGCCGGGCGTCAGCTGGTTCTCGTTCGGTTTGAATGTCGATGCCGTGTGGACCAACCACCCGCGGTTCCGGACCGAATCCGCGACCCTGATGTCGATGCCCGACTATGCGCCCGTGCCGCATGCCCGGATGATCTACATGCCCGATTTCCGGGGCAAGCGCTTTGCGGCGTGGGGCCTGATGCCGACCTTCGACCTGCTGCCCAACTGCTTCTTCCGGACGGGGTTCTACACCATGTTCCGTGAAAAACGGGACTTCAACCCCCTGAAGAATCCCGACGAGCGCTGGCATTATATCGCCGAGGCGTCGCTGGTCTACCACACGCCGATCGGTCCCGTGAGCCTCGCGCTGACGAAATACGACCTGAAAAACTGGCGCAACATGTACCTGACCTTCAATTTCGGGTATGCGATTTTCGCCCCGAAAGGGACGTTCTATTGATCGCGAGGCCGGTTTCGCCCTCCTGTAAAAACGATGCCCGGATGCACATGCTGCATCCGGGCGTCGTTCATTCAGCGATCAGGGCCGGCGAGTATCCGGGGTCGATCTCCATCCGGCAGCCGCCCTCGACGGGGCGGAAACGCACGTCGGTGATATACATTTCCCGCGGATGGATCGCGCCTTTGCTTTTGTGGGCATGGAAAACGATCTTCAGGTTGCCCGCCTTGTCCCGGAACAGGGCGCTGTGCCCGACGCCGACCAGTTCGCCGGGATTCTGCAACAGCGGATTGCAGTCGTATTTGGTCCAGGGGCCCAGCGGCGAGTCGGCCGTGGCGCAGCCGATGCCGTAGAAGGGACTTTCGTAGCTGTTGGCCGAATAGGTCATGTAGTAAGTGCCGTTCCGCCGGATCACAAAGCAGCCTTCGTTGACGCGGGGCCAGACCTTTTCCCACTCCTGCGAAACATGGATGCAGGGGCGCATCGTCTCTTTTTTCAGCGTCGTGCAGTCGTCTTCCAGCTCGACGACCCAGATATTCAGCCCGTCGTTGAACCGGTCGAAATACATGTACGCCCGGCCGTCGTCGTCGATGAACAGCGTGTTGTCGATGCACTTTTCATCGGCGATCATCGGTTGCCGATTCTCCTGTACGAAAGGACCCAGCGGCGAGTCGGAGGTGGCGACGCAGATGTGCTCTTCGGCCGTGAAATACATGTAGAATTTGTCATTCAGCCGATAGACCTCGGGCGCCCAGAGCCATTTTTCGCCCCAGACATCCGTGCGGTGCAGGGCCAGTCCGTCGCGGGCGTTGCCTTTGGCCCTCTCCCACGTGGAGAGGTCGCGGGATGTCCACACCTCGATGCCGCTTCCGGCGCCTGTGCCATAGGCGTAATACACCCCGTCGTAAAGCAGGATGAAAGGATCGGCCAGGGGCACTTTTCGGAGGTTTTGCGCCGCACAGCAGGCGATGGCGAACAACGTCGCGATTAATGGAAGCAATCGTTTCATAGGTCGTAAGATTTAAGGTTGGGACCGGGGATGAGGGCCGTGGACGAACGGGCTTCGGAGTCTCCGGACCCTGCAAAGATAGGTGTCCGGCCCGGCGCAAAATGGAAAAATATTTCCATAATGTATAACTCTTTGATCAATTGCGGCCCATCGGGTGACGGCATGGCTGAAAATCGGATAAAACGAATAATTTTGTCGGAGTACGCGCCAAATGGCATTTTATGACGGATTCAAACCATTCAAATAACCTGTATGAAAAAACTGCTCATCTTCTTCCTGCCGGCGATCCTGCTCGGATGCGACTCGCCTGCATATCGTAATCCGCTCGACGTTGCGTTCGGCGACCCGTTCATCCTCCACGCCGCTGACGGAAAATTCTATATGTACGGAACGAGCGGCGACATCCGGGGTTTTCGCGTCTGCGTCTCGGACGACCTCGTTACCTGGCAGAAGGGCGATGTCGTCTACGACGGCAATGCCTCGGCATGGGGAACCGACTGCTTCTGGGCGCCCGAAGTGTATGAACGCGACGGCCGCTATTACCTGTTTTTCAGTGCCAACTGGCGGCATAACCCGAACGGCGACCTCGAAACGTTCCGCATCGGGGTGGCGGTTGCCGATTCGCCGTCGGGTCCCTTTTCCGACCTGTATGACCGTCCGGTGTTCGATCCCGGCTATCCGGTGATCGACGCCAACGTATTGTGGGACGATGACGGCCGGGTGTATCTCTATTATTCGCGCTGCTGTTACAAGCATCCCGTCGAAAGCGAGCTTTCGGCGTGGGCGCGCGACAAGGGGCTTTTCGACGAGATCGAGGAGAGCTGGGTGTACGGTGTGGAGATGAAGCCCGATTTCAGCGGCGTCATCGGCGAGCCGGTCGCTCTGCTGACGCCCCCGCAGTCTGCCTCCGACCCGCAAACCGGGTGGGAGAGCCGTTCGGTCACCGCCGGAGAGGTCAACCGGCGCTGGACCGAGGGGTCGTACGCCTTCAAGGAAAACGGGACCTATTACATGATGTATTCCGCCAATTTCTACGGCGGGCAGCATTATGCGGTGGGCTATGCTACGGCCGGTTCGCCGCTGGGTCCCTTCGTGAAATCGTCGGACAATCCGGTCCTCGAGAAGAATGCGGACAAGGGCGGCGAGGTCACGGGAACGGGGCACAATATGGTTCTGAAGCTTCCCGGCGGCGGGATGTACTGCGTCTACCACGGCCGGACGGCCCCGACGGGCGATGCGCGCATGGTCTTCATCGACCCGATGGAGGTGACCGAAGACGGTCGTCTGAAGGTCTTCGGCCCGACCACCTCGCCCCAGCCCGTGCCCGTGTGGACAAAGGGCCTGTGAGGGGGCGGCTTTCCTGCGAATCGGCGGGGCGTTCCGTTCTCCGGGTGACTGCGGCCTGATACGGACAGAGCTGTAACTTTTCAGGTTACAGCTCTGTCCTTTAATGGGAGCGGGGATCAGTCCGTCAGCGTCAGTTTCACCTTTTTGTCCTTTACGAGGATGAAGTAGTCGCCCGGTTCGAGGAACCGGTTGCCGTCGTCGTCCGTGAAACTCAAATCCTTTTCGGGGTCGATCTCGAACCGGAACGTGCGGGTCTCGCCGCGGCGGATCGGCTGTTTCTCGAAGTGTTTCAACTCCCTGAAGGGGCGTGAGATGCGGCACACGGGGTCCGATATGAACCAGTGAACCGTCTCGGCGCCGTCCATGCCGCCCGTGTTGGTCACGGAGACCTCGACCGTCACCTTTTCCCCGCGGCGCAGCGTGGTTGCCGACGGGCGCAGGTCGCCGTATTCGAACGTCGTATAGCTCAAGCCGTGTCCGAATTCATAGAGCGGCGTGCTGGGGATGTCCTGATATTTGCCCTGATGGGTGCGGCCGCTCTGGCGGCGGTTGTAGTAGATCGGAATCTGGCCCGTCGAGCGGGGGAACGTCATGGCGAGGCGTCCCGAGGGGTTGATCCTCCCCGACAGAATTCCCGCCAGGGGGTTGCCTCCCCGGATGCCGGGCTGCCACATCTGCACCATGGCCCCGCAGAGGGGTTCGAGGCGGCACAGCTCCAGCGGCCGGCCGCTGGACAGGACCAAAACCAGCGGTTTTCCGGTCTGGGCCAGTTCGGCGGCCAGCTGCTCCTGGATTTCGGGAAGCGCGATCGTCGAGCGCGAGGCGTTCTCGCCGCTCCACTGCTTTTTCTCCCCGAGACAGAGGACCACCACGTCGGCAGCCGCGGCCGCGGCGACAGCCTCACGGAATCCGGAGCGGTCCTCGCCGTCGAAGTCGCAGCCCCGGGCGTAGAGCAGTTCGGCGCGGCCCCGGTATTCGTTTTCCAGCCCGGCGAAGAGGCTCACCGCGTCCTCTTCGCGGCCGTGTGCCGACCACGCGCCGAGCAGGTGCAGCCGGTTCTGCGCCATCGGGCCGATGACCGCGATGCGGCGGGCGACTTTCAGCGGCAGCGTGTTGTTCTCGTTTTTCAGCAGCACCATCGACTCCTCGGCGAGCCGCTCGGCGACGGCGAGGCTCGCGGGAAGCAGGAACCGGTCCGTCTCCTCCGACTCCGGGGTGTAGGGGCGTTCGAACAGCCCGAGCCGGAATTTCAGCCGCAGAACGCGCCGCACGGCCTCGTCGAGTTTCTCCTGCGAGACCTTGCCTTCGCGGACCAGGGCGGCCAGATGGGCGTCGTAACAGCGGTTCATCATGTCCATTTCGACACCCGCGTTGAAGGCCTTTTCGGCGGCCTCCTTCCGGTCGGCGGCCACGCCCTGCGAGCGCAGCTGTTCGATGGCGGCCCAGTCCGAGACGACGAATCCGTCGTGCGCCCAGCGCTCCTTGAGAACCTCGGTCAGGATGTAGGGGTTGGCCGTGCCGGGCGTTCCGCTGATGTCGTTGAAGCAGCTCATCACCGTAGCGGCTCCGGCCTCGATGCCCGCCTGGTAGGGCGGCATGTAGGTGTCCCAGAGCGTCTGACGCGAGATTTCGGTGTAGACGTAGTCGCGGCCGGCCTCCGAGGCGCCGTAGCCGACGAAATGCTTGAGGCAGGCGGCCACGCGGCGGGAGTCGGCGAGGTTGTCGCCCTGGTAGCCTTCGACCGCCGCCACTCCGTAGACGGCGTTGGCGTAGGGATCTTCGCCGTAGCCCTCCGAGACGCGGCCCCAGCGGCCGTCGCGCGCCACGTCGATCATCGGCGAGAAGGTCCACTCGACGCCCGACATCCGCGCCTCCTGTGCGGCCACTTCGGCGGCCTGCTTCACCAGTGCGGGATTCCACGAGCAGGCCTGGGCCAGCGAAATGGGGTAAGTGGTGCGGAAACCGTGGATCACGTCGTAGCCGAACAGCACGGGGATTCCGAGCCGCGACTGCTCGATGGCTTTTTTCTGAAGCCGGTTGCGCAGCTCGGGCGAGGTGTCGAAGTAGATGAGCGAGCCGATTTCGGCGGGAATCTTGTCCACCGGATCGGCCACGTTGTTGGCGTTGTCGTTGCGGCCGAGCGTGTACTGGTTGAGCTGCATGACCTTCTCTTCGAGGGTCATCCGCGACAGCAGGTCGCTGACGCGCTCTTCGACGGGGCGCGAGGCGTCCTTGTAGGCGGGCTTTCCGCTCCCGTTCCGGGCCTGCGTCCCGAGGGCGGCGGCCAGCAGCAGGGCGATAACGGTTATTTTTTTCATAGGTTGTGCTTGTTATTTGAACACGGGTTTGTCCGAGAGGCGCATCGTTGCGCCGGGGTCGTTGTTTTTGAGGTCGAAAACCACGATGCGGTTCCCCTTTTCGGCGAGGATTTCGGCCGGAATGAGGATCGACTGCTGTTTCTCCTCGTCCCAGAACGAGCCGAGGTAGTGCCCGTTGATCCACACCTCGCCCATGCCCCATCCCGACACGTCGAGGTAAACGGCTCCTTCGTGCGCCGCACGGTCGAACTGCCCGCGCCGGAAACAGGGCGTGTTGCACGGGCCGAGGGCTTCGAACTCGAGGGCTTCGGGATCGGCGTCGCGCACTTCGAGCGGGGTGATCGTCCAGCCGGCGATCGTTTCGCCGCCGAGGCGGGCTTCGCCGAAGAGTCCTTTCGAGTTGTCGAGAATCTCCGGGCCGTAGGTGATGCGGCCGATGTTTTCGACGTAGAGCTGCAATGTGTGCTGGCCGGTTTCTGCCTTCAGGACCAGCGTTTTTCGGTTGTCGGTCAGGGTTCCCTGAAACACGCCGTCGAGGTAAACCGCGGCATAGTCCCGCACGTTCTCCAGTTCGAGCGCGGCCTCCCCTGCGGGAACGGTGATTGCGGCCTGGTAGAGGACGTATCCGAATTCCACCCCCACATCGCCCATAGGAAGCAGTTCGTCGGACTCGCTGACCTCGCCGTAAATCTGCGTCAGAGGGGCGCATTCGGTCATTTTCAGCTCCTGCGCCCCTGCCCGGAACAGGCCGGGCAGCAGGCAGCAGAGCAGTAGACAGATCTTGTTCATAATCGTGCGGTTTTAGCGCATGAAGGAGGTGATGAACGACTCGTCGAGTGTGACCTCGGGAGCGAAACGGTCGCTGCGGACGTAGCGGTCGATGCTTTCGAGCAGCTGGCGCGTGGCGGGGCGCTGGTCCATCTTCTTTTTCGTGTCGACCGCCAGAACGAGCAGTTTGCCGCCGCCGACGCGGGCCTCGAAGCCGATGCCGAGTTTCTCGTTGTTGTCGAAGCTGTCGATCACCTGGATGAAGGGCCGCAGCTGGCGCGGGGTCTGCTGCATCTCGATCACCTTGGCGTTCTCCAGAATGTCCCACCACTGCCAGTCGGTGTGGTACGAGGTCGGGAAGTCGGCGAACACGGGTTGCTCGGCGTGAATCAGACAGCCGATGGTCATCGGCGCCCAGGCGAACATGATCGGGTTCCAGAAATGGTTGTGGAAGGTCGATTTGCGCCCCTTGACCTTGTTCGGCGCGGGGGTCAGGACGACTTTCTTCCCCGCGGCGAGGTACTGTTTGGCCTGCTCGCCGAACTCCGTCGTGTAGAGCACCTCCGTATCCGACTGCATCAGCTGTGCGTTGCGCGGATAGACCCAGATGTCCCAGCTGTTGCTTGTCTTTTCACCGACGTTCAGGTGCACGGTCAGCTTCTGCGGGCCTCGCACCTTGCCGAGCGGAGCGGAGAACTCCCCGACGGGGAACACGCCGTCGGTGCCTACGGTCTGCGATTTCAGACTGCCCTTGGCGATGGCTTTCCCGCTGCCGTCGGTGATCGACCAGCGGATTTTCGCATTTTTGAGCGCCGCCGCGCCGAAGTTGTAGACCTCGGCCTTTGCCGTGAAGGTTTCGTCTTCGAACCAGGCGCTTTTCGGGTAGCGGAGCAGCGCCACGGTCGGCGCGCAGAAGGCCCGCCAATCCTCGGGCGTCACCAGGCCCTTGGAGTCCCAGAACGGATCGAGCACACCCACCGGGGCGTAACCCTGGCCCGGGAAGTCGTTGAGCGACAGGAGCTGAAATCCGGCCGATTTGGACGAGCGGAGCAGCGCCTCGATCACGGCCTTGTACTCCACGACGGTCAGCGCGCCCGAGGCCCGGAAGAAGTCGTGGGCCTGATCGCCCATGCCGTTGGCGGTGAGCATCTCGCGCCACAGTTCGAAGTTTCGGGCCTCGACCGGTCCCGTGTATTTCCCGATCTCGCGGAAGTCGGGATAGACGCACCGCTGGCCCGACTCGTGGGAAATTACCGGAACGTCCACGTCCGACTCCTTGCTGCGGTCCCAGTCGGTCGAGGGCCGTCCCTCGTAGACCTTCACGGGGCCTTTGTTGGTCTGCTGCGAGACGTAATACTGGTCGGACGGGACGCGCGTGCGGGCCGTCGAACCGCTGTACAGATGCCGCGTGTCGAGTTTGCGGCCGTCGGCGGTCAGCTCCTCGATGAAGTCGAAGTTGCCGGTGATCTCGTTGCCGTTGCAGTAGAGGACGAACGAGGGGTGGTTGCCGTACTCCTTGAGGATGGCGCGCATCTCGCGGCGGAAGAAGTCGTAGCGCGCTTCGTCCGGCTCGGCGTCCTTGCCCCACATGGGCATCTCGACTTCGAGGTAGACGCCGTGGCGGTCGGCCATGCGGAAAGCCGCGGCGGGAGGGCACCACGAGTGGAAACGGATGTGGTTCAGTCCGTAGTCCTTGACGATGCGCATGATACGCTCCCATTCGGCGTCGCAGACCGGGGCGTGGCCCGTTTTCGGGAACACGGCGTTCTCGACGGTTCCGCGCAGGTGGAGCGGCCGGCCGTTGAGCAGGATGTGGTTGCGGCCCTGCGCCACTTCGCGCATGCCGAACGTCGCCGACTTCTTATGTTCGAAGGACTCCTTTCCGGCGCCGGTCAGCAGCGTGCACTCCACGGTGTAGAGGTTCGGGTTGAATTCGTCCCAGAGTTTGGCCTCCCGGCCCAGCGCGACGGTTTCGGTCAGGTCGATCTCCTCCGCTTCGCCGCCGACAGGGACCTCCTTCGTTACGTGCAGGCCGTTGCCCGAGACGGTGAGCAGCGCCTTTCCTTCGAAAGGCTTTTTCGTGCGGTTGTCGATCTTCAGGCGCACGTCGACGCTGTTCGTCGCGAGGTCGGGATACAGCTGCATGTCGTCGATGTAAACGGGGTCTACGGCCACGAGTTTCATCTCGCCGAGGATGCCGTTCCAGTTGATCTGCGTGAACTCCGTGTGGGCGTGGTTCCATTTGTGGGTGTTGTACTGGAACCGGTTGTCGATGCACACCGTGATGCGGTGCGTCTTGCCCGGGGTGACGAAATCCGTCAGGTCGTGGTTGTGGGGGACGCTGATGTAGTCCAGTCGGCTCACCTCCTTGGTGTCGACCCATACCGAGCTGAGCCAGTGGGTGCGTTCGAAATAGAGGAAGATGCACTTGCCCTTCCAGTCGGCCGGGAACTCGATGTCGCGCTGATACCACGCCGGACCCATGTACTCGTAGACGCGCGTCAGGCGGTCGACATGGCGGTAGGGCGATTTGTAGCCGATTTTGTAGTCGTCGGTGATGCCGGGGAGCATGATGGTCTCCTGGAGTTGGTGGTTGTAGCGCGGCGAAAGCGATCCCCTGCGGAAATCCATCACGTCCGTCTGGAACCTCCACTCTCCCGAGAGGTCCATTTCGCGGGTCTGGGCGGCCGCCGGGGAGAGGGAGCCTAACAGCACGGCCGCGAGAAGCAGTTTTATAAACCGGTTTTTCATGTATGGTGTTGTTTTAGATTATCGTTTCAGGTGTTTGTCCGCGAATTTCACGAATTGCCGCCAGTCGTAGAGCGTGATGTCGTGGTCGCCCGAACGGACGTGGTGGCCGATGTGTCCCGACAGCACGGGCGCGTCGGTTTGGGGCAGTTCCGTTCCCGAAAGTCCCTCCAGGCCGAACAACTCGTAGACCGGCGTGGCGTGGACCCCCGCGAGGAACTCGCCTTTCGGATCGACCCAACGGTCCTCGACGGCGCTGGCGATATACACCGGGCGCGGGGCTATCAGCGCAATCAGTTCGTGCTGGTCGACGGGCAAAGCCGCCTCGTTGCCCGAATACCGGTTGAAGTTCCCGCAAAACCAATGCGGGAAAAGGCTGTTGATCCTGGCTACGGTTTCGCCGTAACAACGCCGCGACAACGCCGCGCCGCCGCATCCCGAGTCGTTCGACACGGCCATGGCGAAGCGCGGATCGACGGCTGCGGCCCAAAGGGCCGTTTTGCCGTGCCGCGAATGCCCGATGACCGCCACGCGGGAGGCATCGACATCCTCGTCGGTTTCGAGGTAGTCCATCGCACGGCTCAAGCCCCAGGCCCAGGCTGCGATCGTGTCCCATTCATCGGGGGCCGGTTTGGTCTGCCCCTCGCGGTAAAAGAGCGGGTGAACGCCGTTTTGGAAGCCGTCGTCGTAGTCGGGGTCGATGTCGCCGCGGTAAATCGTGGCGAGGCCGTAGCCGTTGGCGATCAGCATCTCCACCGGCCAGCGCGAAGCTGCTGCGGCGCGCGGGAAGCCTTTTGCGCGGACTTCGCTGCCGCCCTCTTCGCGCGGCTTTATGCGCGAGACCGACTCCGTGACGAGCGGGTCGTCGCAGATCGTGTGGTTGCCCTTGAAATTCAGCCCCAGAAAGACCGGAACGGCGTCGGTGCGTTTGTTGGGGATGTAGAGCAGGATGGTCATGAAATGTGCGTCGCTCTCGGTGAAGTAGACGGCGATCTCCCGGCGGGTGGCCATGTTGCCCAGCGTGTAGCGGTCCTCGCTCAAGACCTCGAAATGCAGTCCCTCGGGGCGGCCGGGGGCTTTTCCGTAGACCTCGCTTTCGAACAGCGACAGCAGTTCGGGACGGCGTTCCGAAGTCCACGTTTCGGCGTCAGTCACCTTTTTGCCGGCGATGGTTGTCAGCGGGTCGGGCAGCGTGTAGGCCGGAACCTGCGATTCATCGTAGTTTGTCGCGGGCATCTGCGCCCGGGCGCAGAACAGGGTCAGGCCGCAGAGCGGCAGCAGCGCGTATTTTTTCACGGCGGTCATGGCTGCAATCGGCGTTTGATGCGCGTGAGCGCCTCCAGATAATAGTAGTCGGCGTAGGTGAGCGGCACGTCGACCTCCGAGGAGAAGGGATAGGCTCCCGTGCTGTGCCGGAGAATGAAGCCTCCGTTCTCACCCGCCGGAGCGGTGTATTCGGGCGAGGCCAGCGTGCGGATCTGCTTTTCGGCGAAAGCCATGTACCGCTCCCCTTCGGCTGCGGGCACGAAGCCGCTCAGCTCGACCAGCGCCGAGGCCATGATCGCGGCCGCCGATGCGTCGCGCGGCGTGGAGGCGAGGGCCGGCGCGTCGAAATCCCAGTAGGGAATCCCGTCGGCAGGCATGTTCCTGTGGTTGATGAGGAATCCGGCGATGCCGCGGGCCTGTTCGAGGTAGCGGGCGTCGCCCGTGAGGCGGTACATGCAGGTGTAGCCGTAGAGTCCCCATGCCTGTCCGCGGCTCCAGGCCGAGGAGTCGGAGAGGCCCTGATGGGTCTGCTTGAGATGGGGCTGTCCCGAGATCGTGTCGTAGGAGACCAGGTGGCAGGAGCTGAAGTCGGGGCGGAAATGGTGTTTCAGCGTCTTGTCAGCATGCGATACGGCCATGTCGCGCAGCGACTTGTCGCCCGAACGGTCGGCGGCCCACATCAGCAGTTCGAGGTTCATCATGTTGTCGATGATGACCGGATACTGCCATTTGTCGCGGTTGTGGTCCCACGAGCGGATCAGCCCTACTTCGGGTTTGAAGCGCGTCGCCAGCGAGCGCGCCCCGGTGAGCAGCACCTCCTCGTAGGACTTGTCTCCCGTGAGGCGCAGTCCGTTGCCGAAACTGCAATAGAGCATGAACCCCACGTCATGGTTGTCGGTGGTGTGTTTTTCCCGCTCGACGCGTGCGGTGAACATCCGGGCGTACTCCAGCACCCGGGGGTTGCGGCCGTTCTCGTAGACGTACCACAGCACGCCCGGGAAAAAGCCGCTGCACCACCAGCGCGAATCCGACGAGACGTCCTCGCCGTTCTCCCACGTGCGCGGCAGGCGGCCTTCGCGCGCACTGTACTTCTCGGCCATCAGCAGCGTCTGCCGCTCGGCGCCGGCCAGCGCCTTGTCCACGACGGTCTCCAGCGGTTCCCGCCCGCTTCCGGCGCAGCCTGCGAGCAGGACGCCGAGAAGCGTGTATGTCAAAAATTTCTTCATCTTCTTTTAATGTTTGTCGTAATAGGCTTTCATCAGATACCACGCTTTCTTGCGGTATCCCTGGTCGGAAACCAGCCCCTTGCGGTTCCAGCCCTCCTGGTTGGCGGGGTGGAAGCGGAACGGCGAGCGGAAGTCGAACAGAATCCACGGCGACACGCCCCGCAGGTTGGGGATGTTCTCGAACATGCGCAGGTTGTCGCGGTAGAGGGCCTCCTGATACTCCTCGCTCCACGAGCTGGCCACATCGGCCGGGCCGTGCTGGCCGTAGAGCGCCTCGCCGCCGAATTCGGAGATGATCAGCGGTTTGCCGCGCGCCACGTCCCACACCGCCTTATCGGGCGTGAGGGGCCACGGGTGATACCAGCCCATGTATTTGTTGATGGCCACGACATCCAGTTCCCCGATGAACGGGTCGTCCATGACGAACAGCTGCCGCTGGCGGTCGAAACGTACCAGATCGAACGCCGCAACGATCTGGCGCGTGTCGTCGATCTCCCGGCAGCATGCGATCAGGTGGCGCAGGAAGGCGTTGCGCGGCCCGGAAGGCTGCGTCTCGTTGGCCACGCCCCAAAACGTCAGGGCGCAGCGGTTCTTGTCGCGCGCGACCATCTCGCGGATCATGCGGCCCGCCTTTTCGCGGGTTTGGTCGTTGGCGAAGTCGATGCCCTGCCAGATGGGAATCTCCTCCCAGAGCAGGAAGCCCATCTTTTCGGCCAGCCGGACGATATGTTCGTTCTGCGGGTAGTGCGCCAGACGGATCATGTTGCAGCCGAGTGCCTTGGCCTCGCTGAGCAGCATCACGGCGTCGGCCTCGGAGTGTGCCCGGCCCATGCGCTGGGGGATCTCTTCGTGGAACGAGATCGACTTGAGGAACACGGGCGAGCCGTTGAGGACGATCTCTTCGCCCTCGGTGCGGATATTGCGGAACCCGATCGACTCCTCCACCCGGTCGCGGTCCGTGGAGACGATCACCCGGTAAAGTTTCGGATCGGCGGGGGACCAGCGTTGCAGTCTCCTGACCCGGAACGACGCCGAGGCCGTACCGGTCGCTCCGGCAGTGACGGTCCGGTCTACGTTCAGTTCGGGAATCTCGATCCGTACGGCCGTTCCGGCAGCGGCGCCCGCCAGCTGCACATCGGCGTCGATCCGGTCGTCGGAATCCTTGCCGAGGCGGATGAAATAGTCCCGGATAAAGGCGTCGGGCACGCTGACGAGCATCACGTCGCGCGTGATGCCGCCGTAGTTCCACCAGTCGAAGGCCATCGCCGGGATGGCGTCCGTGGTGCGGGTGTTGTTGACCTCCACGGCCAGAAAGTTGCCTTCGGGCTTGAGGCGGCCCGTCACCTCGATCTCAAAGGGTGTGAATCCGCCTTCATGGGCGCCGATCTCCTCGCCGTTGAGGTAGACCCGGCAGCGGTAGCTGACGGCTCCGAAATAGAGGAACTGCCGCCGGCCGGCCTGCTCGGGGGCGTCGAACCGCCGGGCATACCACACCGTGCCTTCGTAGTATTTCAGCTCGGGCATCTGACAGTTCCAGTCCGAGGGAACGTCGAGCCGCAGGCCGTTGTCGAACGAATATTCGTAGAAATCGGTCTTTCCCTCCGGCTTGCGGTTGAGGTAGATCTTGTTTTTGCGGCCCTGATCGTAGAGATCGACGATGGCGTCCCACTTTCCGTTGAGCGACTGCACGTCGCGTCCGTAAACGTTGGTGATCAGCTCCTGGGCTGCGATGTCGGCCGCCGCGAGCAGCAGCAGAGCAAATGACAGGATGAATTTTATCGGTGTTTTCATTGTTATCAGGATTTGTGGTTCGTCAGCGGATCAGTTCGTAGCGGTACATCGTGTAATCGTTGGGCGCGGGAAGTTCCACCTCCAGCGTTCCGCGGCGTCCGGTCTTCTGCACGGCGGCCTTCCCGCTCCCCAGCACCGGCGTGAGGCGCACTTTCGAGTTCTCGGGGAGCCATGTTTCGATCCGGGCCTTCCGGTCGGGGTTCTGCTCGCGGAAGAAGATTAGGTAGCCCCGCTCGCCGTCGACCGACTGGAATCCGGTCCACGAACGGCCCGACGGTTCGTCGCCCACGGGGAGGATCACTCCGCGGTGGAAATCGTGCTGCACCTCTTTGTAGCGTTCGATCAGCGCGCCGATGCCCAGCGCCTCTTCGGGCAGTCCGCTCGCCTCCATCCAGGCCAGCGGTTGTCCGGCCATGGTCGTTGCGAAGAGGTATTCGAAACTGTAATTGGCCGGGGCGAACGGGTCGCCGGCATATTTTTCCGTGTTGCGCCATTTGTTGAGGAACTCGATCTGGAGCTTCTCCGCGGGAACGTATTTGGAGAGCATCCACAGGTTGCGCAGCGTCCAGTAGGGGTAGTAGTTCTGCCAGTCGGTGTAACGGTTTTCGAGGAAGATGTTGCCGTACTCGTTGAACATGTGGTAGCCTCCGCGGCGTCCGGCCGTGGCGTCGAGGTTGAAGACCACTCGGCCGCCCGTCCGCTCCAGCACGCGGTCGAACAGCCGCCGCAGGTTGCTTTCGGAGCGTTTGTCGGGGATTGCCAGTCCGTCGATCTTGAACGTGCGGATGCCGTACTCGTCGTAGAGACCGACGAGGGCCTGCGCGTCCTTCTCCCAGTCGGCATAGCCGTCTTGTACGCTCGGGTTGAACCAGAGGCAGATCTCCACGCCCAGTTCCCGGCCCAGCTCCACGACAGGGTGCAATCCCCGGGGGTATTTCTCCGGGTCGGGTTTCCAGTAGTCGGGATTGTCCCAGATGTTTTTGAACGACCCCTTCGCCACGGCGGAGTTGGGGCTTTTGCCCACCTGCCAGCCGTCGTCGATCTGGAAATGCGTGATGCCCAGATGCGCGGCCTTGCGGACCTCGGCCAGGCAGAACCGTTCGTTCACCTTCGTGTCCTGACTGCGGTCGCCCCATGTGTTCATCATCACCATCTCGTCGCGTCCGGGAAGCAGCTTCCGTAAATTTTTCTGGTAGCTCCGCAGGGCCGTCAACTGTTCGAGTTCTCCGCCCGACCAGACTCCGAGGACGCATCCGTAGGCTTTCACCCACTCCCCTTCGCGGAGGTCCTTCTCCGTCACGCCCAGTCCCGTCACCGTGAAATCGCCGAACTCCGCCGTGAAGTCCCCGCCGCCATAGGCCAGTTGCACGCCCGAACCGGGGGCTTCCTTCAGGAAGAAGAGCCCGCGGCCGTTCTCGGCGTTGCGGGCGAAGAGCAGGTTGCCCCGGTAGCTGTTTTTCCGGTAGGGAATGACGTCGGTTTCGAAGACCAGGTTGTTGTTCCAGTCCGTGACGTCCTGGAACTCCACGATCCGCGTATGCCAGTGGAACCCGCCGGGGTTGAACCGGTCGAGGGTCGCGGCGACCGGCTGCGACTGCATGTCGGCGGTCGATTCGATGTTCTTGCGGTCGGCGGCGTTGACCGTCCGGCTGTCGGGAAGCTGTGCGGCGCTGCCTTTGAGGTAGGTGTCGCAGGCGATCGCCGGAGTGTCGGCGCAGATGCGGTAAATCCGCCGCACGTCGAGCGTTCCCAGCGAAAATTCCACGGTGACTTCCAGCCGCGCCGGATGGATGTCGGTTTCGGCGATCCGTTTCGTCGAGCAGCGTCCGCCGGTGCTTCGGGTATCGCCCGCGACCTTGAAATCGGGCGTCAGGGAACGGGAAGTCCACACCTGTCCCGACGAAAAGTCGGTCAGGCTCTGCGTCATCAGGTTGCCGCCGTTCCAGACGAACCGGCGTTCGATCCGGGAGTTGCCGATCGTCAGGGTGTCGTTCTGCAAACGGCTGTAACAGCCCTCCTGCGGGAAGGCGGACGTGCCGCAGAGCAGCATCGTGAACAGTATCGGGAGTGTGTGTTTCATGGTCGGGATTCTATTTTGCCGGCAGGATTCTGCGCATCGTGTCGGTAAAGATCGCAGCCATCCGCTGCTGGATGTATTTGTCTTGGCCCCGCTGGGGATGCCACCCGTAGGCGACGCCTTCGATGGTTTGCGTGTCCTGGGCGTGGAGCAGGCTCTGCTGGGTCCCGGTGGCCGGGTTCGGAGTGTCTTTCGAGAAGCCGATGTTCCTGTCGAACTCCACGAGCGGCAGGCCCCACCGTGCGGCGAGGCGCCGTATGGCGGCGTTGTAGGTCGTCCGCGCGTCGTGCCAGTCGGTGCAGAGGACGATGACGGCGGGTTTACCCGATTTCGTGCCGTAGTACTTCGATTTCGGGTCGTCCTTCAGGGCGTAACACTCGCTTTGGTAGCGTTTGATGACGTAATCGAACGCTGCGGCGTAGTTGCTTCGGTCGAACGGCGTCGTGTAATCGGTGTACTTCTCTTTCAGGCCGCCCGTGGCCGAGACGTCGCGGTTGTGGACCTGCATGATGACCAGCGCATCCATCTCGTCCAGCTCCCCGGCGTTCCAGAGCGTGCCCTCGGCCATCCGGTTGGCCGTGTCGGCGATCGACTCGCCGCCGATGGCCCGGTTGAGCGCCCGGGCGTCCAGTTGCCGGCAGCCGATTTCGAACCAGCCGTTCTGCGGCGAGGCGAACGAGGCCCCGGTGAGGAGGATCGTATATTTCGCGTTCTCCTGCGCTGTGGCATGCCCCCATGCGAGGGGCAGCGCAAGCAGCAGCGTCAGTAGTTTTTTCATTGTTGTTTTCAGTCGTTGCGCAGTGCGCGGGGCGCTTTCAGAGAACCGCCCGTGTTGAATTTCTGGTTATCGGGAATCCCCTCTTTTCTGCCGACGCCTTCGCGCATCAGCCTGCGGAGTTCTCCGAGGTGTTTCTGGTAGATCAGGCGGGGCGAAGCGTCGTATTTGCGGCACAGCGAGGCTGCCATGCCGACCACCTCGCCCATCATGCCCGTCGTGCGCATCACCCGCACCGTCCCGAGGGCCACGTGCGTCACGCTGATGTTCCGCCCGGCCATGAACAGGTTGTCCACATTGCGGGAGTAGAGACACCGGTAAGGCACGGCATGGGGATAGATGTGGATGTGTTTGGTCGCGGCCTTGAACTCCCGGCCCGGGAAGCGCACGGAGTTGAGCGAATCGGGAAAATGCAGGTCGATGTCCCACGTCGCGGTGAACGAGGCGTCTTCGTGGAAGACGTTCTTGTCGATGTCGTCCTGTTTGAGGACGTAGTCGCCCAGAAGCCGCCGCGATTCGCGTTTGCCGGCCACATAGGCCACCCAGCCCAGCTCGCGGTTGCGGTACTTGGCATTGTCTTTCAGGCCGTTCTTGAGAAAGCTCCAGTTCGAATAGATCACCAGCAGGCCGTAGTCGCGGATGCGTTCGAAATCGCGGATCTGGTCGAGGTTCATGCCCGTCTCCCATTTCCATTCGCCCATCGTCACCCGCTCGCAGTTTTCGGCGTTGAACTCCACGCCGTAGCTGAACGTCGGGAACGAGGTTTTGCGGCCCGTGTCGACCGAATACCATTGGACGGACGAACCCATCGTCATCCGGTCGGCGGTTTCGGGCGCCAGCGTTTCGCCGAATTCGTCGCGGCTCTCGCGGCCCATGCGGTAGTCGGCTCCGGCCAGGAATCCGACGGTTCCGTCGCCCGTGCAGTCGGCGAAAAGCGGCGCTTCGAGCGTCGTCTCCTCCCCGGTTTCGATGTGGCGGACGATTACGGATTTTATCCGGCCGCCCTCTTTGTTCACCGCTACGGCGCGGCAGCTGGAGAACAGCTTCACGTTCTGCTCCCCGGCGATGAACGCACTTTTCTTCGCGTCCTCGTAGTTTTCGGCCGGCCGGGCGTTGCCTTCGCGCGAGTGGCCGAATTCGCGGATCATGCGGCCCAGTCCCTCGTTGGGGCCAAGCTCGATGACGCCGCCCAGGTGCACGCGAATTTCGGAGCTGTTGTTGCCGCCCAGCACCGGGCGGTCGTTGACCAGAGCGACGCTGCACCCCAGCCGGGACGCCGCGGCCGCGGCGCACATGCCTGCGATGCCGCCGCCCACGACGACGAAATCGAACGATTCGGCGGTTTGCGGCGTTGCGGGGATGCCGAGCATCCGTTTGCGGAATGCAGCGAGTTCCGCGCTTCCGGACGGAGGGACGTCGCCCTCTTCGGTGGTGAAATAGACGGCGTCGCAGCGGCCGTCGAATCCGGAAAGGTCGGTCAGCGAAACGCTGACCGGACCTTTCCGGACGGAGACCTTTCCGGCGCACTGCCACATCCACTCGCTGCCCGTGCAGCCGAGCGTCGCGGACAGTTTCCGGCTGCCGACCCGGAGGGCGAACTTTCCGGGACCTTCCCCGTCGTACCAGGGGGCGACCCAGTTGAACGTCCGGACGTAGACCCGGTAGGTTCCCGTTTCCGGGAATTCGACCGTCGTCACGGCGTCCGCCACGGGTTTGCCCATGCCGTGCGCGATGAGGTAGGGCGAACCCATCTGGTCCATGAACTGCTGGTCCACGGCCCACCCGCCCTTGTCGCGGAAACTCTCGGCCTCGACCAGGACGCCGCTCCCGAAGGAGGCGGTGACGGACAGCAGCAGCGCTGCGGAAAGCAATGCAACCCTCTTCATGGTTTTTCAGGCGTTAGTTGATCTGTACTTCGTGCAGTTTCACCCAGCCTTCGGCCGTCTTTTCGTTGTTTACGGCGAGCTGGATGGCAGGCCGGTTCTCCTTCGTCGTGTCAACGATGGCGATGCCCCACGTGTATTTCCCCGCGGGAAGATCGACGGCCGGCGTTTCGAAGGTGTAGGAGAAGGGCTTGCTCTCGACCCAGGTCGAAGGCTCGCAGTCCTTGTCGACGAAGACCTTCTGCGCCTTGTCCGAAGCGTCGATCAAAGCGAAGGCCACCTTGTATTTGTAGTTCCACTGCGGCAGGTTGTTCGGGAAATAGCCCCAGCCCATGTTGCGCCAGCGCGAAGCGACCTTGACACGGCTGCCTGCGCTCACCTGGTCGGGAACGATCACCTGGTCGGGATAGAGACGGTAGCCGCCTTCGGAGACGAAGCGCTGCACGAGGCTGAAGGCATCGTTGAACCACGACTCGGTCTCCTGGCCGACACGGAAGTCCATCATGTTGACGCGGGCTTCGGCCGAGGAGTCGAATTCGCCCTGGCGGACATCTTCGGGGTGTCCCTGGCGGTAGCCGGCCGGGTCGTTCCAGTAGCTGTGGCTGCTGACGATATATCCGCCCTCCATGATGATGGGGACCTTGTAACGCCATTGTGCGGCGATTGCCTTCTCCCAGGTGCTGTAACCCCAGCTGGAGTTGTTCATGCCGAAGGCGTCGGAGCGGATGCAGTAGCCGTTGCTGATGGCCAGGGCCACGAGGCTTTCGCTGTTCGGGTTCGCCGTGCCCTGGCTCGTGGGATGGCCCAGTACGCGGTGGTAGTTGATCACCAGGGGAACCTTCGTGAAGTGTTTGGCGTAGAGCTTGGTGATCCAGTCGAGGACTTCGCGCTTCACCGTTTCCGTATTCTCATCGACAGCCGATACGTCGTCCTTGTTGTAAGCCACGCTGTGGCCCTCGCCCCACTTGCCGAGGCCGTAGCCGTCGATGAACGAGGTGTATTCCGGATCGTTGAACTCCTCGGCGAGGGCTGCGACGAACTTCTCGTAGTAGCGCTGGAAGATCGGGTCCTGCGGCATCGGGGTCTTGCGGTCGGGGTATTTCGGCTCCGACATCGCGTATTCGGCTCCGGCATCGTAGACGAACTGGGGCGTATTGGCGCCCTGGTCACGTCCGTCCACCACGACGCGGAAAGCGATGGGGAGTTTCAGCTCCCGGGCTTTCTGAACCAGTTTGTAAACCTTCGAATCGGGGTCTTTCCAGGCGTACTGCCCGTCTGCGGGATTCAGCACGGACCATTTCGTGCGGATATAGCAGGCCGAAGCGTAGTCCGCCACCCTTACGTTCTTTCCGAGCAGCGGTACGTAGATCTCCTTGTCGAAATAGGAGGGATCGTAGTCCGCGCTGACATACATCACCCAGCCGTTGAGCGGGTTGTGCAGCACTTCCGACTTGTTGTAGGCGGGCTTTACGGTCACACCGGCAACTTGGCCGCCTTCTTCGCCGCCGCCGTTGTCCTTCGAGCAACCGCAGGAAGCGGCGCAAAGAAATGCTGCCAGAAGACAGCCGGTCATCAGATTTCTCATGTGTATCATGTTGCTGTTTTTACGATTGATTGTCGTTGTAATGGAATATTGCCGTATCTTCCTGTCGGCCGGAACCCAGTCTCCATTCCGATACGGCAATATTTTTCAGTCGTGCGGTCCGGCGTTATTTGTTCCGGGCCAGGATCGTTCCGTGACGCAGATCGAAGATCAGCAGGTCGGAAGCGGGGATCGTGTAATACGAGTCGCGCGTCGCTTTGTCTACACCTCCGTGCAGTTCGCCCTCCTTGCCGAGAGTCAGCGTGAGGTTCTGCTTCTTGCCTTCTGCCGTCAGCGGACAGGTGAAGCAATAGGCATTGTTCTGGTTGTAATCCTTATCGCCGACCGAGAAATTCTTGGCTACGCAGAACTTCATGCCGCTGGAAAGTTTCGTGCCGTTGTGCTCTTCGGCGTCATAGATCAGGATCTGCGGGTCGGCGAAGCTCTGCTTCAGGTTGAGTTTGCGCACGCCCCAGCCCGTACCTGCTCCGTAGGCGTAGAGATCGAGCACTTCGATCGTTGCCTCGGGATTGGCTTCCGCTCCGCTCGGGTGGAATGTGACGGACAGCGGCTTCAGGTCGGTCGCCGACGAGTAGATGCGCACCTGCTTGTTCTCCATGTCGATCAGCAGGCGGTAGTTGCCGGCGTTCGGGATATTCCACGAAACGGGGGTTTCCGTCATCTTCACGTCGACAAGCTCCCCGTCGCGGAGCGCGCCGTTGCCGTCGCTCGGAACGATGTAGTAGGTCTGACCCTCCAGCTCGACGGGAATCTGCAACTCGCCGATGCTCAATTCGCCGTACCAGGCATAGAGGTTCGCATTCTCGACCGTCTTTTCGATCTCCGTCACGCTGCTGATGGCCGTGCCGGAAAGCGACACCTTGTCGGCATCGAAGACATCGACCTTGATCGGGGTTACGGTCACCTCCACGGTGCGCACTTCGGGCATTTCGTATGTGGGGCCGCCCGCATACTCCGCGATGACGCGGAACGCCAGCGTGAAGGTCTTGTTTACGGGCATTTTCCAGCGCTCGTTAGCCCAGTTGTTGATTTGCTCGGAGGTGTAGCTCCGGCTGAAGATGCCGTCGTCCTCGCTCGTCACGATGGCGGTGGATGAACCGAAGTTGTTGTTCAGCAGGTCCAGTTTGGTCGTGTAGGACACCAGATACTCGTCGGGCATCGGACGCGCGGGCGTCCAGTCGAAGGTCAGTACCGTAGCCGAAAGGTCGTTTTCGTCCAAAGCGATCTGGGAGGCGGAGGCGGTCAGCTCCAGAGTTTCCCGGACCGGGTCGCTGTCGTGTTCGTACGGGTCCCATTCACAGGCCCACTGGCCGAGTGCGAAAAGGGTCAGCAGCGACAGGTTGCATGCAAATTTTATCTTTTTCATAACTGTTTTTTTCGTGGTTGCTGATACGGTCCGGAATCTGCCGGACACATTCTTGTCTGATCCGCCCGGAGGCGGGGACGAAGGTTTTTAGCCTTCGTAACCTTCATATCCGGGATTCTGCGGGAAATTGCCGACATTCGCGTCGCGGATAGCCTGCGGAATGGGCCACAGCACGTGGAAATCCTGGATGAGGTCGCGCGCCTCGGGGTTGTACTTTCTCACGCGTTCGAGCAGCTTGCCCGTGCGTATCAGCGTGAAGCGGCGGCTCTCTTCGCCGTAGAGTTCGCGGATGCGCTCGTCGAGCAGGAAATCCATCGTCATCTCCTCGTCGGAAACGTCGGACACTTTGGCGCGGCGGCGCACTTCGTTCACGGCATCGGCGGCCTTATCGGGCATGTCCTGACGCAGGTAGGCTTCGGCCAGCAGCAGGTAGGTCTCGGCCAGGCGGAATTTCATGCGGTCCTTGTATGCGCCGGTGAGCTGGAGGTTTTCCTCCTTACCGAAGAAAAATTTCTTCAGCGCCGGGAAGAGCTGGGCCTGCGACCACGATTTGTCGTCGATGGGGCATTTTTGTCCCAGCTTGTTGGGCGTCAGCGGGTTGTTGTAGTACCAGTTGCGCTTGATGTTGTACTCCGAGTTGCGGATGTCGCCGTCTTCGAAGATGCCTTTTTCCTGAATATCGGGGAACCCCTCCTTTTCTCCGGCTGTCGTGGCGTTGGTCCCCTTGACGCCGATCCACCACTTCAGCGGATAGATCTGCGCCAGGCCGCGGCCGCCGAGCGAGTCGGCCAGTGCGAATCCGTCGATGGCGTGGTACTGGGGATTCCAGGCGCGGCGGGTCCAGTCGTCGGAATTCGTGCCGCCGCCGACCGTGTTGTACTGGAACTGCATGACCCAGATACCCTCGGTGTTGCCGGCCGAACGGTTCTGATTGTTTTCGACGAACATGTCGCTGAAATAGTCGCCGGGATCGTTCTTGGCGTTGCCGAAGCGGCTTTTCATCAGACTGTAATACGGGCAGTCGATCACGTCCTGGGCATTCTCCTCGGCCAGCTTATAGTCGCCTTCGGCGCCGCGCAGCAGGTACATTTCGCTCAGCAGGTGGCGTGCGGCCCACGTCGTAAGCTTGCCCTCCTTCACGTTGTCGGGATTGTCGGGAAGGTACGTCTTGGCAAATTCCAGGTCTTTGATGATGTTGCCCAGCACCTCGATCTTGGGATCGCGCGAGAACGAGAGCAGGAAGGGCTTCTGGATGGTTTCGACCCAGGGCACGTCGCCGTAGAGGTAGACCAGCGTGCGGTAGGCGTAAGCCCGGAAGAAACGGGCTTCGGCCTGGTAAAGCTGTTTGTCGGTGGGATAGTCCCAGTTGTCGTTCTTTTCGGAATAGATCAGCAGTTCGTTGGCCGAAGCGATCAGGTTGTAGGCCCAGTTCCAGTACGAACCGACGAAAAGCGTCGACGGGTTGAGCGTCATTTCGGCGAACGGAACCAGCGAACCGTCGCGGACGGTTCCCATGCGGCAGAGGTCGGTCGAAATCTGGAGCACCTCGTAGGCGCAGGCGCCGTTGTGCATGAAAGCGCCGTTTTCACCCCAGGTGTTGTATTCCGAGCGGGCGATGGCGTAGAGCCCCGTGGCTCCCACCTCGAAGCCCAGTGAACTGGTGTAAGTGTTGTCGGGGGCCAGCGAACTTTTCAGATCCTCTTCCAGGAAGGAGGTGCAGCCCGCAGCTATCGAGAGGATCGAACTCGCGATGCCGATCTTGATATAATTCATCGTTTTCATAGTCAGGTCTTGATTAGAAGGTTAAGGTTAATCCCAGTACGTAGGAACGGGCGGTCGGGAACGATGCGAACCAGGTGTTGTCGTAGTTCAGCATCTGGCGCATGTTGGAGAAGGCGCAGACGTTGTTCACGCTGAAATTCACGTCGATGGCGCTCAAGCCGATCCGGCGGACGAATTTCTGATTGACACGGTAGCCCAGCGTGATGTTGCGCAGCTGCACGTAGTTGAGCTTCTTGTAGTAGCCGTGGCTGAAGGAGGCCTGGTAACCCGGCGAAACGACCTCTGCGTCGGGGGTCTCCGGCGTCCAGTATTTCACGCCGTGGATGTAGTTGCCCGAACCGAACGTATACGAGGAGATGTTGGCCACGTTGTCCGTCATCCACTTGCCGAAGACGCCGTTGAACAGGAACGAGAAATAGAAGTCCTTGTGGGAGAAACGGTTGCCCATCGACATCGTGAAGCTCGGCTGTTTGCTGCCGATCACCTTGCGGTCTTTGGAGTCGATGACGCCGTTGCCGTCGACATCCTCCAGTTTGGCGGCTCCGGGCGTGGCTCCGGTCTGGTGGGCCACCTCCTTGCCGTCCTTGTCGATGAACGTGAACTCGTCGCCTTCCTGCCAGATGCCGATCATGTTCCAGTCGTAGTAGACCGACAGCGGCTGGCCGATGAACCACTTGTTGTTGATGTCGTCTCTGCCGTCGCCGCGCAGCGCGACGATCTTGTCGCGGTTGAGCGAGAAGGTGAAGTCGGTCTCCCACCTGAAATCCTTCTTGCGGATATTCTGCGAATGGAGCGTCAGTTCGATACCCTTGTTGCGGGTCTGGCCGACGTTGTAGAGAATCTTGCTGTAACCGTTCATAATGGGAACGGTACGCGACATCAGCAGGTCGTGCGTGTTGGAGAGGTACATGTCGATCGTACCGCCCAGACGGCCGTTGAAGAACTGGAAGTCGATACCGAGGTTGGCCGTATAGGTGGTCTCCCAACGCAGGTCGGGATTGCCGATACCGTCGCTCGGCAGGTAGGCCGAGTTGGCGGCGTCGCTGTTGTCGCCCCAAATATATTTGACACCATTGGTCGAGTAGAGACGGTCGAGCGACTGATAACGTGAAATGGCGTTGTTTCCGTTGGCGCCGTATGAGAGGCGGATCTTCAGCATGTCGATCCAAGAGGCGTTGTCCTTGATGAAGCTCTCCTCGCCGAGATGCCAGGCAACGGCAGCCGAGGGGAAGAAAGCCCATTTGTGGTTTTCAGCGAAGGCCGAGAACGAGTCGGCGCGTCCGGTGAGTGTCAGAAGGTATTTGCTGTTGAAGCCGTAATTCACACGGAACATGCCCGAAACGAAGTTCTCTTTCCAGAAAGACGAACTGATGGCGATCTTGTTCTCGGCGCCGTCCATCCGGTAGAAGCTCGAGTCGTCGTTTACGAAGCCTTCGCCGCTTTGCGAAGCGGCTGTATACTGGGCCTCCTGCATGGAGAAGAGACCTGTGAAGTCGATGTGATGTTTGCCGAAATTCCGGTCGAATTTAAGCACGTTCTCCCACGTCCAGTCCGTCGTGTGGTTGTTGGCCAGCTCGGCGCGGCCGTCGACTTTCTTACCCGTTACGGTGTTGCGGCCGTAGTAGGTTCCGTTCATCTGGCTGCGGTAGTTGTAGCCGAACTGCGACCGGAAAGAGAGCCCTTTGACCGGAAGTTTGAGATCGAGGAATCCGTTGGCCATGAAGTTGCGGCCCGTGCGTTTCTGGTCGGCGTTGACGTCCTTCATCGGGTTGGGCAGGTTCGAGTAGTCCATCGGCTCCTCGTAGTAGGCGCCGGTCTCGTCCTTGTAGATGCCGTAGGGGCTTTGCTTGATGGCATGTTCGAGGTTCGGCGTCGCACCGCCGGTCTCACGGTTCACGAACTGCGTGGTGAGACCTACGGACAGCCAGTCGTTCATTTTCTGGTTGATGCTGGCATAGACGTTCGTGCGCTGGTAATTCGAATTGTAAACCACGCCGGGGTTGTCCAGGTAGGAAACCGAGGCCATATAGGTGGTCTTCTCGTTGCCGCCCTGGAAGCTCAGCTGGTGGTCCATCGTGAAGACCGTGCGGAAGACGTAGTCCTGCCAGTCGTTGGTGATGCCCTTGGCGTAGTTTACCTTCTCGCTGGCGCTGATAATCGAACCTACCAGCGGATCGAGCTGCTCGCCGCTGTAATTGTTCTTGAGCCGGCCCATGTCCTGCTTGAGGCGGATGAACTCGTTGGGACCCATGGTTTCGATGCGCTGCATCGGCTCGGCGATGGCGAGCTTCGTTTTGTAGGTGACATGGAATTCGCCCTGCGAACCCCGCTTGGTCTGGATCAGGATGACGCCGTTCGAGCCGCGCGAACCGTAGATGGCCACGGCCGACGCGTCTTTCAGCACCGACATGTTCTCGATGATGTTCGGGTCGAGGTCGGCCAGTCCGCCCGAGTAGGGAATGCCGTCGAGAATGATCAGCGGGTCGTTGCTGGCCGTCAGTGAGTTCTGGCCGCGGATCAGCAGGGTCTGGTTGCTGCCCGGCGCTTCGTTGCCGGTCGTGATGTTCAGACCGGCGACCTGGCCGACCAGACGGTCCATCAGGTTGTTGGTCGAGACCATTTCCAGCGTCTGTTTGCTGACGACGGCGAGACCTCCCGTGAGGTCTTTCTTTTTCTGCGTACCGTAACCCACGACGACCACTTCGTCGAGGGACTGGGCGTCTTCGGTCATCGTCACGTTTACGACATTCGATGCGCCGAGTTTCACTTCCTGGTCGGTATAGCCCAGACAGGTGAAAAGAAGCGTCGAGGATGCGGGAACTTTGATTTCATAAACACCTTGCGTATTGGATACGGCTCCGTTGTTGCTTTTGCCGTCCTTTACCACGACAACGACTCCCGCCAGCGGGGCGCCGCTTCCGTCGGTGATTTTACCGGTTACTTTGACGTCGTTCTGCTGGGCGAACGACGGTGTTGCAGACAGCAGGAATAAGAGGGAAATCGTCAGGCTGCCTATAAGCTTTTTGTACATGCTCATTATCATAAAAGGTTTCTTTTTGGTTAGTGCTTGTATCTCCGTTATAAAGGGATTGTCTGGAGGGGCGGGAGACACTTCGTCGCCTGGTGTGGTTTTCCGATCATCTTTTCATAGGTTTCAGGTTTTAATTTTTTAAATTTTTTATGTATTTCGAAGGAAAAGCGGACGCCGGGGACTTCGGACCCCGTATTGCAAAGGTCAATAAAACGGGGCGACCGGATGGGCGTCGTTTATTCGGAAATGGTTCCATTTCGTACGGAGGGGTAAAAAAAAGGAGCATATCCGGGCGCTGCGGGCGCTGCGCAGACCTGCGAAGAGTCCCGTCCGGACAAAATGAAACCTCCCTGCCGGTCGCGCGGGGCGACGGCGGGAAGGTTTCTGCGGGCAGATGCGGACGCTGCTCCGGCGGATACGAAAGCACGAGATATTCATAGCCGGTTCGGTCGGCTCCTTTCGTGCGGTTTGCGTCAGGATTTCTTCTTAAATTCGGATGGGGTCAGTTCGAAATGCCGTTTGAAACAGATGCTGAAATATTTGGGATTGGCGAATCCCGTCAGGACCGAGATCTCGGAGATGGTCAGGTCCGACTCCCGGAGCAGCTGGGCCGACCGTTTCAGCCGGACGTCCATGATGAACTCCTTGATCGACATGCCCGTGATGTCGTTGATCTTCTGGTAGAGGAGCGTGCGTCCGATCGACATGTCCGACACGAACGAATCCACGTTGTAGTCGCTGTTGTCCATGTTCCGTTCGATATAGTTCATCGCCTTTTTCAGCAGTTCCTCGTCCATCGACGAAATGGTGATCTTCGACGGTTCGGCGATGTACTTCTTGCTGTAACGCTCCTTGAGTTCCTGCTGGGTGCGGATGAGGTTGGCAACCTGTTTGAGCAGGAAATCCATATCGAAGGGCTTGTCGATGAATACGTTGGCTCCGCATTCCAGTGCCTTGATCTTGTTTTCGGTGTTTTTGCCCAGAGCCGAAAGCATGATCACCGGGATATGGCTGGTCTTGATGTTCGAACGCAGCGAGCGGCATACCTCGAAGCCGTCGGCTTCGGGCATCATCAGGTCGGTGATGACGATCTGGGGGCAGATTCTCTCCGCTTTGGCGATGCCTTCGCTGCCGTTTGCCGCGGTGTATACGTTGTAGTGTTTCGACAGCCGTTGTTCGAGGTAGCTCCGCAGGTTGGGGTCGTCCTCGATGACCACGATGTTGCACGCCTTGCGGTCGTGCCGGTCGTTGGGAGCCATGACGTCGGATTCGGTCAGCAGGTTGTCGATTTCGGAGACCGTGTATTCGTACGATTCGGCGGCGCTGTCGGTCTTTTCGGCGTTGAGCGTGAAGGGCAGGACCACCGTGAACGCGACTTTCGAGTTGCCCGAACGGAGGGTGATGGTTCCGTTGAGGTTGCCGACCAGCTCCTTGACGATGGCCAGTCCCAGGCCGCTGCTGCTCTCGAATTGGGGACGGCGGTCGGAGAGGTGGTTGAACGATTCGAAGATGGCCTCCTTCTTGTCGTCGGGGATTTCCGCCCCGGTGTTGGTGACCGTGAAGGCGATGTATTCGGTGCCGGCGGCCGGCGGAGCGGACTCCGGGCGCTGGTCCTGCCGCGCCGGGTAGATTCTCACGCCGACATAGCCGTTTTCCGAGGCGTACTTGATCGCGTTGGAGAAGAGGTTCGTGAAGATTTTTTCGATCACGTCGTGGTCGAACTTGGTGTAGAAACTTTCATACTGGGAGTTGAAGCCGGTTTCGATCCCCTTCTTGTTGGCGTAGAACTCGAACAGCGAGAAGATGCTGTCGATGAAGCGGATCAGATCGCCCGGCTGGCGGTTCAGGGTGATCTTCTGGCTCTCGATTTCGCGGAACTGAAGCAGTTGGCTGATCATGCGCTGGATGCGCCCCACGTTCTTCTCGATCAGGTGCACGTAGGCATTGCCCGGCGCATTGGCGGGCAGGTGTTCCTTGAGCTGTTTCAGCGGGTCGACGACCAGCGTGAGCGGAGTTTTGAGGTCGTGGGAGATGTTCGTGAAGAAGTTGATCCGGGCCTGGGTCAGCTGCTTCATGTTCTGTTCCTTGATCCGCTCCAGTTCGAGCCGCTGTTCGAAAATCTTCTTGTTGGTGAAATACCGCCAGATGAAGTAGGCCACCGCCGAGAGCAGCGCCGCATAAACGAGGTAGGCCCAGCGGGAGAGGAAGGGCGAGGGGTGCACCCTGAAGCCGAGCGCCGAAACCTCGTCGCCCCACAGGCCGTCGTTGTTGGCCGCCTTGACCTCGAAGACATAGTTTCCGGCGGGCAGGTTGAAGAACTGCACCGCCTTCTGTCCCTGCGGCAGCAGGGACCATCTTTCGGAGTGTCCCAGCAGGCGGTAGGCATACTGGTTCTTCTCGGCGTTCAGGTAGCTGTTCGCCGAGAAGCGGATTTCGAAATTCGACTGCCGGTGCGACAGTTCGATCACGTCGCCCTCGCCTCCGCGGTAGGAGAGCGTGGAAATGGCTTTCTCCAGAGGCGAGTTCTTGGCGCCGGGCACGGCCGGCCGGCTGTTGATAAGCAGGTCCGTAAAATAGACTTTCGGCTTCTGGTCGTTGTATTTGATCTTTCCCGGGGTGAAGAGGATGAAGCCGTCCGTCCCTCCGAACAGCATTTCGCCTTTCGAGGTCTTGTAGCAAGCCCGCACGTAGTAGGCCCCGCAGCGGTTCGGGATGTCGATCTGCGATTTGCGGATCACCCCGTCGGTATGGTCGTAATAGTAAAGCCCGTCGTTGGTGCTGAACCAGACATCTTTCGAGGGGGTGTCTTCGAGGATGCCGAAGACTGTTTTGCCCTCCAGCCCTTCGCCGTTCCGGTCCCTGAAATTGACGTAACTGCCGTTGCGGCGCAGCAGGTTGACCCCGCCGCCGCGGGTTCCGAACCAGATGTCGGAGTCGGAGGTGACGCAGTAGGAGCAGAGGTTGTTGACCGAATAGGGGGCCTCTGCGATGTAATGGCGCTTCAGAATCCGCCGTGTGGCGGGATCGACGACGTATGCGCCGTCGTGCCCGACGAGCCACAGGTTGCCCCGCTCGTCGTGGAACAGCGTTTCGATATGGATGCGGACGGCGTTTCCCTGTGCGTCTGTCAGCCGGACCGTCTCCACGCGTCCCGTACTCGCATCCTTGTACATCAGCTCGGCGTCCGGGTCGGTCAGCCAGATGCCCCGGTCGCCCTCCTTGGCGAAGTCATAGACGCTCAAAGGCTGTCCCGAGGCCGGATGGTTCATGTACAGGTCGGAGAAACGTCCCTGCCGTTCGTCGAAGACCCGCATTCCGCCGTTGAACGCCGAGACCAGCAGCCTGTCGTTTCCGTCGTGCCACAGCTTTTTGATCATGTTCGACGTCAGGCCGCAGCGGCTCTCCTGCGTGTAATAGACGAACCGGCCGTCGCGGCGGTCCCAGCGGTTAATTCCCCCCCCCTCCGTTCCGATCCAGAGATTGCCCTCCGAATCCTCTTCGAAACAGCTGACGATGGGATGGTTCAGCCCGCCCGGCGTGGCTTTGAAATAGTCCACGCCGTTGTCCGCGAAGGTCATGTAGGCCAGTTTGCCGCCGTATGTGCCGACCCATATCCCGCCGTCGGGATCGGGGAAGATCGACCATACCGAATTGTTGGGCAGGGAGTAGGGATAGTGGAGGTCGGAACGCAGCAGCTGCGTGCTGGCGGTAAGCGGCTCCAGCAGCAGCAGTCCCGATTGCGTCGCTACCCAGATGATGCCCTGCGAATCGAGGTGAAGCTCCTTGGCGCCGGCGGATTTCTCGTATTCGAGCGGCAGTCGGGAATACCGTCCGATCCTGCCGTTGCCGTCGCATTCGTAGAGCCCGTCCATGAGCGTGAGGACATATACCGACCCGTTGCACTCCACCACGTCGCGGATCACGCAGCTGCCGCCGCCGACGGATGCGAAGAGGACGTATTGCCCGGTCTCCCGGTTCAGGCGGTAGAGATCGCCGCCCGACGCGGCGTAAACGTACTCCTTCGTGCACACCAGCGTCAGCGTCCGCCCGGGTGCGGACATCTCCGGAGGCATCGGATAGCGGGTCACGGCGGGCAGCCGTTCGGGGCTGAACGATTCGATGCCGTTGTTGCGGATCAGCCATACCGTCCCGTCGTTGTTCGCCGTGACCGAGCCGATATTGCCCTCCAGAACGAATTCGAACTCCAGCTTCCGGTAGTTGAAGCGCAGCAGCCCTTGGTTAGTCCCTACGTACAGGCCTTTCCGGTTGTCCGTGATCACCTGTCCGTAGGACCAGTAGGAATTCGGCAAGAGGTTCGTGACTAGGTCGGTCATCCGTACGAACGACGTGCCGTTGTACATGAACAGGGCGTCGTAGCCGCTGAACCACATACGCCCGACGCTGTCCTTGGCGATGCTGTGGATGCCTCCGTAATAGGAGGTCTCGGGCATGGTGTGGAAGCGGTAGTCCGGGATGTTCAGGGCATGGAGCGCCGGAGAAATCAGCGTTGCGGCGAAAAACAGCGCCGCAAACGGAATTTTCGTATATGCCTTATGTCGGGTCATCGTTTCTTCTTTAGCACAAAGTTAAAAGAAAAAGCGAAAAATGGATGCTTCGAAGCCCGGTTTTTCGGTTCTCCGCCGCCGGACCGGGCGCGCGGCGGGGAAAGCCGGGCTGCACCGCCCGGAGACGAAAAAGACGGCAGGGAAAACTCCCTGCCGTCTTTTTTATTGAATGAAGCGTTCCGGACCGGGGCGTGATTCCGGTGGGCGTTTACCGCCCCTGAAGCCCGCTTCTCAAGCCGACGGGCGCAGAGCTTGGTCGGAATCCTGCCGGCCGGCCGTCGCCCCCTGAAGCCTGCTTCTTAAGCGGGCGGGCGCAGAACGGGATCGTAAGCCAGAATGGCCCGGCACCGCCCCTGAAACCCGCTTCTTAAGCGGGTTACCAGATGATTACGCGATCCTGTTCGGGCAGGAACATCGGTCCGTCGGCGATCGAGAAGGCGTCGTAGAAATCCTGCAGGTTGCGCAGCGTGGCGTTCACGCGCCATTTGCCCAGCGAATGCACGTCGAGTTTGGTGAGACGGGCGATCTCCTCGTCGCGGATATTCTGGGCCCACAGCGTGGCATAGCCCAGGTAGAAACGCTGCTCGGGAGTGAATCCGTCGATCGGGGCGGGAGCCTCCCTGCCTGCGAGCGAATTGCGGTAGGCCGTGCGGGCCACGCGCAGGCCGCCCTGGTCGGCGATGTTCTCGCCGAGCGACAATGCGCCGTTGGCGAAGATCGCAGGCTGTCCCTCCTTGGCGGGCAGAACCTCGATCGCGTCGAACTGCTTGACCAGAATGTCCGTCTTGGCCTTGAACGCGGCGGCGTCCTCGTCAGTCCACCAGTTGTTCATGTTGCCGTCCTTGTCGAAATTGCGGCCCTGGTCGTCGAATCCGTGGGTCATCTCGTGGCCGATCACCACGCCGATGGCGCCGTAGTTCACCGCGTCGTCGGCGTCGGGGTTGTAGAACGGCGGCTGGAGAATGGCGGCCGGGAAGCAGATTTCGTTGGTCGTGGGATTGTAGTAGGCGTTCACCGTCTGGGGCGACATGTGCCACTCGTCCTTGTCCACGGGCTTGCCCAGTTTCGAAATGTTGTCGGACGTATACCAGGCGTTGGCCTCGACGATGTTCTCCCAGTAGCTCTTCGCAGGGTCGATCTTCAGCGTCGTGTAGTCCTTCCACTTGTCGGGATAGCCGATCTTCACGGTGAAGGCCGCGAGTTTCTCCTGTGCCTTGGCTTTTGTGGCGTCGGACATCCAGTCGAGGGCGGCGATGTGCTGACCGAGGGCCGTTTGCAGGTTCTTCACCATGTCGAGCATCCGGACCTTGTCCTTCTCGGGGAAGTACTTGGCCACGTACATCTCGCCGACGGCTTCCGAAAGGGTTCCGTTGGGCACCGACATGGCGCGCTTCCAGCGGGGTTTCTGCTCCTGCTTGCCCGACATCACGCGGCCGAAGAAGTCGAACGACGCGTTGATGAAGTCGTCGCTCAAGTAGCTGGCGGCTGCGCCGATGTACTGTGCGGCGAGGTAGTAGCGGATGTCCTCCAGCGGGGCGGTTTTCATCAGTTCGTTGGCGTTGGCCAGGGCCGAGGGGGTCGTCACGATGATCTGCTCGAAATCGCCGATGCCCATTGTCTTATAGTACTCGGCCCAGTCGATGGCATCGTAGGCCTTCTCGAAATCGGCCTTCTTCGTGGGGTTGTACATGGCGGGGATGTTGCGCAGTTCGACGCTCGACCAGTTTTTCTCGGCCAGCTTCGTTTCGATCGACAGCACGCCGGCGACGGCCTTGTCGATGTCGGCCTCGGGAACGCCCGACAGCCGGAAGATTTTGCCCAGATACTCCTTGTAGGCGGTGCGGATCGACTCGTTCTCGGGATCGAGGTAGTAGTCGCGGTCGCCCATGATCAGGTCGGGCTGCGAGGCGTAGAGCGCGTTGATGTCGCTGTTCATCAGGTCGGACTGCACGCCCACGCCGAAGAACGGATTGGCGATCGAGGAGTGGAGCCTGGCCACTGCGGCGGTCAGCTGCGAGCGGTCGCCGATGGCGAGAATTTCGTCGACGGCGGCCTTGATCGGAGCGGCGCCCTCGGCGTTCAGGCGCACCGAGTCGAGCCCCATCTTGTAGAGGTCCGAAATCTTCTGCTCGACGCTTCCCGGCTCGGCTTTCTGCTGCGTCATGCCGGAGAACAGTTCGTTGATGCGCTTCTCGTTGTTGTCGCGCAGGATGTCGAACGAGCCGTAGCGCGCATATTCGGGCTTCAGGGGGTTGTTCTTCTGCCAGCCGCCCGTGGCGTACTCGTAGAAATCGGCGTTGGGGGCTACCGACAGATCGAAGTTCGCCATGTCGAGGGCCGGGGTCTTGGGGGTATTCTGACAGGCTGTCATGCAAGCCATTGTTGTTGCGAAAAGAATGATTTTTTTCATGTCGTTCGGGGTTTGATAAAACGGGGACTTCCGTGAAAACCGGAAATCCCCGCCGTTGTAATTGTTACGGTATGCCCGGTTAGTCGCGGATGGCCGCAACGCCCGGCAGGTCGCCGAATTCGATGTATTCGAGCAGCGCGCCGCCGCCCGTCGAGATGTACGACACCTGGTCGGCCAGGCCGAACTTGTTGATGCAGGCTACCGAGTCGCCGCCGCCGATGAGCGAGTAGGCGCCGTTCTTCGTAGCCTCGGCGATGGCCTGGGCCACCTCCTTGGAGCCGGTTGCGAACTTGTCGATCTCGAACACGCCCACGGGGCCGTTCCAGAGGATGGTCTTGCAGCCCAGGATGTGCTCGCGGAAGACCTTTTTGCCCTCCGAGCCGATGTCCAGACCCTCCCATCCGTCGGGAATGTCGTTGGCCGGCGCCTCCTTGGTGTTGGCGTCTGCCGAGAATGCGTCGGCGATCAGCGCGTCGGGCGACATGACCAGCTGCACGCCCTTCTTCTTGGCCAGCTCGAGGATCTCGAGCGCTACGGGGAACATGTCGGGTTCGCAGATCGAGCCGCCGACCTTACCGCCTTGCGCAGCCGCGAAGGTGTAGGTCATGCCGCCGCCGATGATGATCGAATCGACCTTCTCGATCAGCGCCTTGATCACGCCGATCTTCGACGAAACCTTCGATCCGCCCACGATGGCGCAGAACGGATGGGCCGGGGCCTCCATCAGCGAGGAGATGGCCTTCACCTCTTTCTCCATCAGGTAGCCGAACATCTTGTCGTTGGGGAACTGTTTGGCGATCAGGTAGGTCGAAGCGTGCTTGCGGTGGGCCGTGCCGAACGCGTCGTTGATATAGCAGTCGGCCAGCGAAGCGAGTTTCTTGACGAACTCCTTCTGCGGACCCTCTTTCAGGGCCTTCTTGGCGGCGTCCTTCTCCTCCTTCGAGGCGTCTTCGGCCAGGCCGCGGGGCTTGCCCTCCTCCTCGGCGTAGAAACGCAGGTTTTCCAGCAGCATAACCTGTCCGGGCTTGAGGTTTTTGGCCATTTCGGCGGCCTTCTCACCGATGCAGTCGCCGGCGAACTCAACCTTCGTGCCGAGGTTTTTCTCGACGGCGGGAACGATCTGCTCGAGCGAGTATTTGGGATCGGGATTCTTCTTGGGACGTCCCATGTGCGACATCAGGATCACCGAGCCGCCCTCGGCGAGCACCTTCTTGATGGTGGGGATGGCGGCGCGGATGCGCGTGTCGTCCGTCACTTCGCCCTTCTCGTTGAGGGGCACGTTGAAATCCACGCGGATGATCGCGCGCTTGCCTTTGAAATCGTAGTTGTCGATCGAGATCATAGCTATTTGATTTTTAAGTATTTTGTTGAAATGATTTTCGGTAAGTCCTAATTCGGGACAAATTTATGAAAATATTTTAAGAATCTGTTATTTTGATAACAGAAAAACAGGTGCCAATTTTTAATTCTTAATTTTTCATTTTTAATTGACGCCCGGCGTCAGTACTTGTACCGTATCCACTTGAACAGCTCCTTGAGCGACGCTTTCTTGCCGTACATGAAGATGCCCACGCGGTAGATCTTTGCCGCGAACCACACCATGCCCACGAACGAGGCGTAGAGCACCACGAGCGAGAGAGCGACCTCCCACGGCGGAATGTCGTAGGGGATGCGTGCCATCATAACGATCGGCGAGGTGAACGGAATGATCGAGAACCAGAAGGCCAGTTGCGAGTTGGGGTCCTTGATGACGACGAACATCATCAACAGCGCGAGGATGATCGGCAGCGTGATGGGCATTTGCAGCTGCGAGGCGTCCTGCACGTTGTCCACGGCCGAACCCACGGCGGCGAACATCGCCGAGTAGAGCAGGTAGCCGCCGAAGACGAACAGCAGCAGACTGACGAAGATCTTGACGATATAGCCCAGGTCGGTCATGGCGGCCACGGCTTGTAGCATCTCGGGGTTCATGCCGGACATCGAAGCCGCGTCGGGCATGCCCTGCTGCATGGCCTGGGCGCTCGCCATCACGTCTTCGGGCATCAGATGGGGCATCACCAAAGCTCCGACGCCGGCGATCAGCACGCCCCAGAGCAGCACCTGTACGATAGCCACCGAGGCCACGCCGAGGATTTTGCCCATCATCAGGTCGAAGGGGCGCACCGACGAGACCATCACCTCCAGCACGCGGTTGTTCTTCTCCTCGATCACCGACTGCATGACCATCGAGCCGTAGATCAGCAGGAACATGTAGAGGATGAATCCCAGGACGTAACCCACGCCCGTGGCCACGGCCGACGACTGTGCCTGCGTGTCCTCCTCCTGCGACTTGTCGTTGCGGAAGGTCTGCATGTTGACCGAGGTCTTCACCTCGTCGAGGATCTGCGAGAGGTTTTCGATGTTGTAGGCCTTGAGTTTCTCGGCTTCGAGGATGCGCTCGATCTGCCCCGTGATGTTGCTTTCGAGGGAGAGCGACGACGACGAGTTGGCGTAGAGCCGGACGTTGTTCGGGTTTTTCAGGATGTCGCCGCCGATGTAGAGCACGCCGAATTTGTCGGTCAGCTGCTTGCGGGCCTCCTCGGTCGGGAGTTCCGTGGTCTCGAAACGGATCTCCTCGTCGTTTTCGAGTTTCGGGGCCACCAGCCCGCTGTCGTCGATGACGGCGATGACCTTCTCGTCGCCCCGCGAGAACTGCATGATGAGCGCCGGGGCGGCCATCAGCCCGATCATCAGCACGGGCATCAGCAAGGTGGTGATGATGAAGGATTTTTTACGTACGCGCTCGTTGAACTCGCGCTGGATGATGATGGATATGTTGGACATGACAGGATGTGATTAAGTCGTTTGTCGTTGGTTTTCGAAACTCCTCCCCTCTTCAACGGGGGATTGTCGTCTGGCCGGAACGGCTTTTCATAACGAGCCGTTCACGGCTCTGATGAAAATGTCGTTCATCGAGGGGATGATCTCGCGGAACGAACGCAGTTCGACGGCGTCGTTGACCGCGCTGATGACCCCGCGCACGTCGGCGTCGCTCTCGACGTGGAGCTTGAGCGTCCGGTAGACCGACTCCTCCTGCGTGCCGTCGAGGATTTCGCAGCGGCCCGCGACGGCCTGCCGCAGGGTCTGCTCCTCGCCGCGGTAGGCCACTTCGAAGATGTTGGAGCCGTGGCGGCGGCGGATTTCGTCGACCTCGCCCGAGAGGATGTTGCGCGATTTGTTGATCAGCGTGATGTGGTCGCAGATCTCCTCCACCGAAGACATGTTGTGCGTCGAGAAGATGATCGTCGCGCCCTTGTCGCGCAGCGCCAGGATTTCGTCTTTCAGCAGATTGGCGTTGATCGGGTCGAAGCCCGAGAACGGTTCGTCGAAGATCAGCAGCTCGGGTTCGTGCAGGATCGTGACGATGAACTGCACCTTCTGGGCCATGCCTTTCGAAAGTTCCTCCACCTTCTTGTCCCACCACTCCTGGATGCCGAACCGGACGAACCACTGCTTCAGCCGCACGACGGCTTCGCGGCGCGAAAGGCCCTTGAGACGGGCGAAGAAGACGGCCTGTTCGCCGACCTTCATCTTCTTGTAGAGACCCCGTTCCTCGGGCAGATAGCCGATGCGGTAGATGTCGTCGGGAGCGATCTCCCGGTCGCCGAACAGCACGCGGCCCGCGTCGGGCGCCGTGATGCGGTTGATGATGCGGATCAGGGTCGTCTTGCCGGCTCCGTTGGGTCCGAGCAGTCCGTAGACCGAACCTTTGGGGATGGCGAGCGATACGTCGTCGAGCGCCGTGTGCGAAGCGTAGCGTTTGGTGACGTGTTCTACTGTGAGTAAATCCATAGTCGCTGATGTTTTGTTTTTGGATCGTTACGGCGACAAATATAGGAACAAATTTTGAATATCAAAAAATATTTATCGTTTTTCGATAAAATTTTTCGAGTGTCTCTTTGCAGGACATTCGTATGGCGGGCGGGACCCCATGCAGGGGTTATGATCCGGTTCGCAGGACGACGGGGCGGACGGGGCTTTCGGATCGGCGGGAGAGGCGTCGGGCGGGTTTCGGAGATGGCGAATTTCATCCCGGGGAGCTGCCGGGAGGCGGAAATTTCCGGTGTCGGAATGCGGGCGGTGTCGAGAATCGGTTTCGGTTTTGGCCGGGGGGGTGTTCTTCGGGTTTCGTCGGTTTGGTTTGTTCGGGCGGGCGGTTTTGCCCGTTAATCGGGGACCTCGCCTGTATATAGTACGAAAAAAGACCCCGGCATACACCTCGATTCCGGTAAAATAAATAGTTTTCCGATAGGGAAAGCAATGTAAGAGATAATCAGAACATTATGCATTTTCTTTCTGGGAGGCTATTTAAAAAAAGCAGCAAATAAGGTAGTGATAAACGAGGTTTCGATTTCCAAATCGTTACCTCGTTTATTTTGCCTCGTTCTTCGTATAAAAGTGATTTACAATTTCTTACGCTTTTATTCATCTTGTTCTCAGACTCTGCTAAGATTATATTTGCACCCTTTAAAACAGCAGAGTTTATGCGCAGCACATTCAAGGTTCTGTTCTACCTTAAAAGGAACAAAGAGAAGAAACCGGCGCTGGTTCCGGTTATGGGCCGGATTACGGTCAATGGCAGCATCGCGCAGTTCAGTGCTAAACTTTCCGTTCCGGAACATCTGTGGGAAGTCAGCGGCGGTCGCGCCAAAGGCCGGAGCGTCGAGGCCGACCGGATCAACCGCCATCTGGATAATATCCGTACCCAGATCGGCAAGCACTATCAGTCTATCTGCGACCGGGATTCGTTCGTCACGGCCGAGAAGGTCA
>OGOQ01000498.1_pt1 | contig 39233 bp, 30 predicted proteins | sample 1552691 | NCBI WGS metagenome assembly OGOQ01 (sample SAMEA2580209, study PRJEB22360) | human gut metagenome | biome: human gut; feature: human-associated habitat; material: faeces | place: Denmark | collected 2008/2010
ATGGTGTGTTGGAAATTATACAGGACGCACCAAAGGGAGAAACAAATTATCGCCGAATATTAAGAAAACGAATGAAGTAATAACCACAGCACAAACCGCTGCTACATGGAATCCAACAAACCATGCAACAGCGGTTTTCCTTTACCGTTTTTTCCTCTGGCTGATAGGCGTTCCCGTTTTCTTTGATTTTTGGAGAATCCGAATAAGCCAGCGAAATTCTTCATCTGACAGATTTTTATAGTTGATACCGAGCTGCTTGCCATGCAGTATAGCTATTTCTGTTTTGGTTATCCTGCTTTTACATAAGACAAAACAAAAAAGTAATAAAGGATAATGAGAAATTTTTGAAATTGACATAGTATAGAACATCTGCCGGACGACGGCAAAGAAAAAAAGCCGTCGCAACGCAGACAGGTTTTCACGCGCCTATTCTATTTCGGCGGCTTTGATTTTCAGAGCCGCCGTTTCTTTTTATCTATCTAAATTCTAACGATAACTCTCCTACTAGATAAAGACATGGCGGTATCAAGGAGGTATCGTCATGTCCTTTTTCCTATGCCCTAATAGACTGTTATCAAAAAAAGCCATTACCCGCCAACGGGTTATTCTGGCTACATAGATGAACTCACAAATCATACATATACTTTTGATAATTCCTTTGCGCCTGTCTGCAATTTGCAGACGGGCGCATTTTGTATTTTATCAAAAAACTTTTTCAAAAAATTTCTAAAACCAACGTCCATTTTGAAGTGCGTTGGTTTGAGGGTTTACGAAAGGGGACATTTCAAACTCCACCGCTTTCGCGGCAGCGAAAGGAGGTGAGAACATGAACGAGCCTATTCGTACCCAATGGCAAATCCGTTGTGCTTTTAACGGCTTTTGCAAACTGGCGTTGAAGCGAGAAGCTATGAATGCCCACAGGGACACAAAGCAGCGACAATTACGCGAGGTTACTTTTTCTGACCTGTCGCCACTGGAAGAAAAACAGCTCTACGTCTGCGACGAGTATTTTGCAGATGATGAAGCAGAACAGTCTTTCGTTGTCGGCGGCAAAGAAATTACTGCGAAGCTGCTTGCCGAAGCCCTGCACAGTTTGCCGGAAGAAAAGCGGGAAACCGTACTGCTGTATTATTTCTTTGACATGAGCGAACGCGAGATTGCAAAGTTTTGTAATCTGTCAAGGACAACGGTACAGTCCCGCCGGACAAGCTCAATGAAGCTGTTAAAACGCTATTTGGAGGAAAGAGCCTATGACTGCACAGATTAGTAAATCAGAACAGGACGAACGCGGCTTGTTGCCTTACCCGGTAATCATAGCCGCTACTAAGGGCGACCCGGAAGCTATGAACATTGTCGTACAGCATTACGAAAGCTACATAGCGTCCCTGTCTATGCGAAAGCTGCGTGATGAGCGCGGAAATATCTATTGGGGCATAGATGAGGATATACGCGACCGCTTGCGTTCGCGTCTTATGCGGGCTGTCCTTTCATTCAAGGTTTGAGATAACCACAAGCAGCGTCCCCCTTTCCGCTGCCTGTTGACTTGACCTTACTTGCTCTTTGACAAAGAAAGCGACGCAAGATAACGGCGACGCAGTATAGGGCAAATCGGATACGTCCTTTTTGCGTTGAGCCATACGGCAGGTGCGCCATGACGCTTTTCTTCTATTGGAGAAAGTCGAGCGACCACCACCACGCCGGGGAACAAGTGTAGCGGCTTGTGGGCGACGACACGCACTAAGGGTAGACAAGCCTTTATAGCCATAGTCCGAGCGTTAAAAGCGTCGCAGGCATTGGGTAGAGCTGCCTTAACGGGCAGGGGTGGAACTCCCGCGAGGTTGTGCTAACAGCCGTCCGATTAAAGCCCCTTTTACTATTCACTTTTCCTAATATTGAAAGGGGGACGATACTATGAGTAACGCCGACGTGCCTATTTGGGAAAAATACACGCTTACGATAGATGAAGCAGCTAAATACTTCCGTATCGGAGAAAACAAGCTGCGTAAATTAGCCGAGGAAAATCCTGCCGCCGGGTGGGTTATTATGAACGGCAACCGTATTCAAATCAAGCGCAAACAGTTTGAAAAAATGATTGATACCATAGACACAATCTGATAGTGAAATTGAGCCTTGAATGTGCTATAATGGGATAAGCATATCAAGGCTCTTTCCGTCTTGGAAAGGAGCATTGAAAAATGTCAAAGAAAAGACGTGACAGCAAAAATCGAGTTTTGCGGTCGGGAGAGAGCCAGAGAAAAGACGGAAGATATGCTTACAAATATATAGATACCTTTGGTAATCCGCAGTTTGTGTATGCGTGGAAGTTAGTACCTACGGACAAAACCCCTGCCGGAAAGCGTGAGGATATATCCCTACGGGAAAAGGTAAAAGAGATACAGAAAGACCTTGACGACGGGATAGACACCATAGGCAAGAAAATGACGGTCTGCCAACTTTATGCAAAGCAGATACGCCACCGGGGAAATGTAAGGTACAATACGAAAAACGGACGCAAGCGGCTGATGAAGCTACTGGAAGAAGATAAACTTGGGGGCTGCCCGATTGACAGCGTGAAGCTGTCCGACGCGAAAGAATGGGCAATCCGCATGAAAGAAAAAGGAATTTCCTATAAGACTATCAGTAATGACAAGCGTTCCTTGAAAGCTGCCTTTTACACAGCGATACAGGACGATTGCATAAGGAAAAATCCTTTTGACTTCCAGTTAAACACTGTCATTGAAGATGATACAGAACCAAAGGTTCCGCTAACACCAGCGCAGGAAGAAAGTTTTTTGTCCTTTGCTCAAAATGACAAAGTTTATCAGAAGTATTATGACGAGCTTATTATTTTGCTTGGGACAGGGCTTCGTATCTCTGAACTTTGCGGGCTGACCGATACTGACATTAACTTTGAGAATAGGATAATCAATGTAGACCACCAACTTTTAAGAAGTGCGGAAACAGGATATTACATTGAAACACCAAAAACGAAAAGCGGTATTCGTCAAATTCCAATGAGCGAAAAAGTATATGAAGCATTTAACCGAGTGCTGAAACGGCGCAGGGGTGCAAAAGCTGTTACTATTGACGGTTACAGCAACTTCCTTTTCCTCAACCGGGACGGCTACCCGAAAACAGCTACCAATTATGACGGTATGTTTAGGGGGCTTGCAAAGAAGTACAACAAGTACCATGAGGAAGCTCTACCGAAAGTAATGACACCGCACACCTTACGTCATACGTTCTGTACCAACATGGCAAATGCCGGAATGAACCCGAAAGCATTACAGTACATTATGGGACATTCCAACATTACTATGACGCTGAACTATTACGCACACGCTACTTTCGACAGCGCAAAAGCTGAAATGCTGCGGATAGCAGCTTAGTAGTAAATCAAGGTTTTACTACTTCTTTACTACTTTTGAAAGCAAAAACCTAAGCGGATATAAAAATATATGTGAGTTTCTTCCGATACGAAAAATGCCGGAAAAGCCTGTAAATACGGGCTATACCGGCATATAAGAACTTCTAAAAAGATAATCAAAATTCATATCTAATTTTATGATGAAAAATGTCAAACAAAAATTTTCTTGCATTTTTTCCAGATACTTTTCATTTGTAAACAGTCCTTTGACCACTCTCTTTAATCCTGGATATTTCTTCTTGGATACAAAATCCTTTGAAATGTTTTTTACCTCTATCATAAACTCTCCCCCATTGTTCTGCTTTTGGTACCACTGACGTGCTTTTCGTCATTTTAGTACCACTTTTAAAGTCTTTTGTCTTCACTTCACCTCGAAAAGTAGTACCTACACGTCTCCTTTTCTCTTTTTGGCACCACTTTTGCTGCCTTTTGTCTTCAAATCAACGCAAAAAGTGGTACCTACACGTCTCTTTTTCTCTCTTTAGCACCACTTTTGATACCTTTCGTCTTCAAATCAACGCAAAAAGTGGTACCTACACGTCTCTTTTTCTCTCTTTGGTACCACTTTCTACAGTCTCTGCCCCTCGCGTCTCAAATTTTCCCAGCAAAATACACAAATACTACAGCCCAAAAGCTCCAGCTCTCGCAGAATTCAGCTCTCACTGTCTCACTGTCTCACTGTCTGTCTCTCTATCTATATATCTCTCTATCTCATTCTACAGATTCTACAGATTTTTCAGAAAAACCTCCTGCTCAATTGTCATATTTGTTTCAAGAATACACTGCTTCAACTCCTCTAACATTCCGGCGTCTTTCCCCAGCAATTTTTCGCGGGTTTCCGGTTTTAATTTCACACCATATCCCGCCTGAATCGCTTTGTAAAAGCTTTCCTTGTCCATAAGATACGGCTTTATGTCCGGAAAGATATGGTTCTTTATAAATTCGAAAATGTTGATTCCACCATAATCCATATCGCCCCAGTGCAGATATTCGCAGGCATCCCCTGCTGCATCTTTTATCTGCTTTAAAAATGCAATCTCTTTCTGTGTAAAAAATCCATGGCAAAAAATGTAGAGGACATCCGGGTCATAAGGCATCTGCATATAATTTGCCTTATTTTCTATGGTTATAACCTTTTTGCAATGCAGCGTTCCCATGATCTTTGCATGTTCCATCGTCTGCGAATTCAGTACAATTCCATATGGAAATGCCGACGAATCTGCCGCAACGATTGTGCCGTTGTAATCGGTCTGAAACGCTACTTTTCCTTTCCACTGCAGAATCTGCGCATAGGAATGAATATTATGCATGGCAAGCAATTTTTCACTGCTCATTTCATCCACATAGTAAGGCGAATATTTTTGCAGCGCTGAAATTACCTTTGTCTTATACTGCTTACGAAAGACCTTGGAATTTCCAAAAACATTTGTGCTGAACGCATTCTCCCATATAAAGGTATCCTGCGCAGCAATGCAATTCATGCAATGAAGCATTGCCTCATCTTCCGCTTCCGGCGTCTTATTTCCTTTGCGCAGACTTGCAAGCATCTCCTCATAATATTTTAAAATCCAGCTTTCCTGATTTGATTGATCTCTTGATTGATTTCTTGTTTGATCTCTCCAGGACTGCACCATTTCGATGAGCTTCTTCTGATGCTCTCTGGCATCTTCCCGTCCTACTCTTTTGCACAAAAGCGGTATGGCAGCAATCTGAAAATGAATTGTTTGAATATCACCCTTCATGTCACGCCAGTCAAACCAGATATTTTCCGAATTTCCCAGTACCGGATCATCCTCTATTTCTTTTGCCTGCTGCAAAAGCGCTGCGTGGCCGCCCACCGCCGCGATCATTTTTGCATCCACTTTTGGATGCTTCCAGCCGGTGAGCGCGCCTTTTCTGTAATTTGCATTATCTACACTGTCAATGATCCAGTTGATCAAAGCATTTCCCTGCATTTTCGCTCCTATAACCAACGGAAAATTTCCGTTCCTTTTTTCTTAAGCCACATCAAAAGCAGCACACTGACTGCAATCAGTACAATTGTCAGAATCACAAGATACAAAGCCGCACCCATATGCCAGCCGACCGTAATATAAACACCGCCAATCACCAGCGAGAATCCCCAGCCGCCAAACATTTCTATCATGACACTGATGCTCTGTTTGATTGGCGCAAGCTCATTGGTCCATGTCAGGTTCGGCATCTTAAGGCCAAGCATCAGTCCGAACAAAGCCATAAAAAGGACAAACAAAACGGAAACGACCACTCCAAGAAGCAACTCCCAAAAGCCAGCCTGAAGACCAATGCACATACAGATGTCACAGAAAAGCACCGGAATTCCAGTGACCAGAATCTGCACCATAAGTTTTGCGCGCAACGCATCCCACGGCTGAACCGGAAGCGACTGTGCAATCCATATGCTCTTTCCTTCCAGCGAAACAGATGGAACGACCATATCATTCATGGATGCGACCATACAGATGGCTGTCACAACAACGACAACCGGAATGCCATTTCCGCCACCAGCGCCAAAAATCTGCGTCATCATCCTGGTAAAAGCATTGCTTTTTACCACGAGCACAACTCCAAGAACGAGTAAAAATATCGCGCCAAGACCACAGTTTAACATGTAAGTCGGACTTGCCGTAAAACGCCCGAACTCCTTTGCCAGCATTGCCTGAAAAATATTTTTGGATTTGATTTTCTTTTCCTTGCAGGCAACTCTTGCTGTCTTCCCGCTTGCAGTCACAATCGAAAGAAAACTTCTCGATAAAAGCCAGAAAGTAAGCGCACAAATTCCAAAGATAACAACCGCACACACAATGATTGCCAGCACATCGCCTTCACCTACACGGCCAAACAGGTAGAGCGGATATACCGAGGCTTTGACTTTCTTTCCATAAGTCTCTGCATGAAGAAGGATTTCCTCTATCACACTCTGTGCCTTGTAAAACACAAAATAGTATGCTGCAAAAAATACCAGTGAAACAAACACGGTAAGAAAACTCTTATTTTTCAGTTTCATACTGATTTTTGCGACGCACCAGCCCAGTGCACATGATAAGATCAGCACAATCACAGATACAAATAGTACAAGTAAAATGCACCCGATCACTGCTGCAAATGTAACCGGTACAACGACCCAATAAACAATGACTGCCGGTACAATCACCACTGCGGAATACATCAGTCCAAGCAGATATACACTGGCAAGTCTCGATGCCAGAATGCTCCGCACCGGAATCGGAAGTGACAAAAGCAGGTCGTTATCTTTTGACATATACAGACCGGAATATGTATTAAACACACTGCCGAACGCACCGAGTGCAATCGCGATCAGACTCATCATCAAAAAGTACAGCCAGCTCATATGCAACATGGCAAAAGGCCCGCAAAGCGTCACTGATAAATAAGTAAACATTCCCCCTAAAATTCCGACCATGACCACCAGATACAGAAGGATGAACATCACCGTTGACGTCGTGGAACGCTTTTTGTTCTTCTTTGCATCGTAGAAATATCCGCGGAAAATTTCTGTCATCTGTTTCTTTAAAAGTGTTCCAAACATTATTCTCCCTCCAATTCCAGAAATACTTCTTCGAGGCTGTCATCACCCTTTACTTCTTCCATGGTGCCGGAACGAATCAGCTTTCCACCTTTGATGATTGCGACCTTATCGCAAAGTTTCTCTGCGACCTCAAGCACATGGGTAGAGAAGAAAATAGCACCACCATTGTCGCAGACTTCCCGCATCATTCCTTTTAACAGATGGGACGCTTTCGGGTCCAGACCGACAAACGGCTCATCCATAATGATCAGTTTCGGATCATGCATCCATGCTGCAATGATCGCAAGTTTCTGTTTCATTCCGTGTGAATATGCAGCAATCGGCTGTCCCAAATCGTTCGTAAGTTCAAACAGCTCCGCATACTTTCGGATACGTTCCTGGCGGATGTTTTCATCCACACCAAACACATCTGCTATAAAATTCAGATATTTGATTCCGGTCATAAAATCATACAGATCCGGATTATCCGGGATATAGGCGAATTTCTTTTTGCATGCGAGCGGCTGCTCCCTGATGGAAATGCCATCGATTGTAATCTCTCCCTCATCAAACTGTAAAATGCCAACCACTGATTTCAGTGTCGTCGTCTTTCCAGCGCCATTGTGTCCGATGAATCCGTAGATTTCGCCCGGCTGAATGTGAAGCGAAAGATCATCCACCGCTTTCTTGCCTCCGTATACTTTTGTCAAATGTTCAATTTTCAGCATAATCCAAACTCCTTATATTTTATTATTATCCCTATCTATTATTCTACTTTCGTGCAGCAGGCAATTCCAAGACCATCCGGTCCGATATGACAGGATAATCCAAGCGATAAATTATCACACATGACATCGAGTCCCGGAAAATTTTCTTTGATCTGTGCAACCCATTCTCTGGTCACTTCCTCCGTTGAGCTGGATGCTGCCATCAAATATACTTTTCCGGCTTCATAGGCATCTTTGAAAGTCGTTGCAAATTCCTTTTTGATTGCATCGATCATTGCTTTTCTTGCGTTTTTGATACCGCGGCATTTCTGGTAAACGTCCAGTTTGCCTACACCGAATTTCATAACCGGCTTAATATTTAATACATCTGCTGCCACTGCTGCAACCGAACTGATACGCCCGCCTTTTTTCAGGTAACTTACCGTACTAAGCCCAACGTAAATGACCATATTCTCCCGATTGTCTTCCAGAATCTTTTTAATTTTTTCTGCGGAATATCCCTTGTCTGCCAGTTCCACAGCATCAAGCACAGAGCGATGCATCGGTGTAGAAACACGACCATTGTCTACAACAAAAACTTTTCCTGCATATGGCTCATCCTGCGCCATCGCCTGCGCAGTCATACAGGAACCACTCAGACCGCTGCTGATTGGAATATAAACAAGTTCCTCATACTGTTCCAACATGGTATCCCACATCTTCATCACTTCTTCCGGTGATGGCTGGGACGTCGACACATCAACGCCTTTGCGAAGCCGATCGTAAAACTCTTCCCTTGAAATATCCACACCCTCGCGATATAACTTCTCATCGATATAAAAAGGCATTGGCAATACACCAATTCCAAGTTCATCGGCCTCACTCTGCAAAATACCACTGTGGCTGTCTGTCATAATTCCTGTCTTTTTCATAAATTTATCCTGTCCTCTTTTTTCTGATTGATTTCAGGCCACCATTGACTTCCTGAAATAGTTATTATTTAGTATAACACATTCTCAATAAGAAATGAGTGTTCTGCTTATAATTATATCCTTAAAATTATATAAACAAATGTTTTTTCCATCCATTGAAAAATAAAAAAAAACAGACTATAATAGGAATACTGCCTGTTTTTCAAAACTTGCAGCGATATTTATACTTCAGAAAGAAAGGCAATTCATATGACAACACAACAATCCAATCCGCTTGCAACGGACAAAATTTCAACACTGATCGTGCGTTTTTCCGTGCCGAGCATTATCGCAATGCTTGTGAGTGCGGTCTACAATATAGCAGATCAGCTTTTTATTGGAAATGCAGTCGGTACATTGGGAAACGCCGCAACCAATATTGCATTTCCACTTGCAATGATGTGCACCGGGCTCGGTCTCCTGTTTGGAATCGGCGGTGCTGCAGCATTTAACCTGCACATGGGTGCAAACAAAAAAGAAGAAGCTCCTTATTTTGTCGGAAATTCCATTATGATGCTTATGACAACCGGCATTCTTCTGTTCCTGATTACGGAGCTTTTCCTCACACCTCTGCTTATTGGTTTTGGTTCTCCGTCGAATGTTCTTCCGCTGGCCCGCCAGTACGTACGTGTTACAGCAATCGGATTTCCATTCCTGATCTTAACGATTGGAAGCGGACATCTCATTCGTGCAGATGGCAGTCCAAAAATGGCCATGTTCGTGAATATCTCTGGAGCCGTCATCAATATCGTATTGGATGCCGTGTTTGTTCTTATTTTCAAATGGGGCATGTATGGAGCAGCGGCTGCAACCGTGATTGGGCAGATTATTTCAACTATCATTGCTGTCTGCTATCTTCTGCATTACCGCACCGTGGAACTTGAAAGAAAGCATTTTATACCAAATATAACCTATTTAGGACAGATTTGTTCCCTTGGAATGGCATCCGCCATCAATCAGGTTGCGATGATGATCGTGCAAATTACGATGAACAATCTTCTGAAAAAATATGGTGCGCAATCTGCATACGGCGATGCGATTCCGATTGCCTGCGCCGGTATTGTTATGAAAGTTAATCAGCTTTACTTCTCCGTGATCATCGGCTTATCCCAGGGAAGTCAGCCAATTCAAAGTTTCAACTACGGAGCCAGACAATATAAGCGCGTAAAGGATTCTTACCGTATGGCAGTCACAGTCGGTGCGATTGTTTCCATCGCATCCTTCCTTTTGTTTCAGATTTATCCACGGGAGATTCTTCGACTGTTCGGAAACGGAACGAAGGAATATTTTGATTTTGGAATACGCTATTTCCACGTTTTCCTGCTGTTTACCTGGTTGAACTTTATGCAGCCGATTTCGTCGACCTTCTTCAGTTCGATTGGAAAGGCTTACAAGGGAACCTTTCTGTCCCTGACGAGACAGATTCTGTTTCTGCTTCCGCTGCTGCTGATCTTCCCGCATTTCTTCGGAATCATGGGAGTGTTGTATGCCAGCCCGGTAGCCGATTTACTTTCCTTTGCCGTCGGACTCGGAATGGTGATCCAGGAGTTCCGCTGCATCAACCGGCTGGAGCTTGAGGCATCTGCATCCAAACGCAGAATTATTGTGTAAAATTACCATTTATAACTACAAATTAAAATCAAATATTTTTAACAAAAAAAGCGGAACCCGTGCTTAAACCTGCACGGTTCCGCTTTTTATTTCATCTTATTCTATCTTCTTTTTCATATTTCGATGATCTGTTTATTATTTCTCTTCTGCACCGATATGTGTTCTCAGTTTGTTCTTGATCTCATTGTCAATCTTTTCTACGAACTCATCCAATGGAAGTACGGTTGTATCTTTCTCTCCATGCAGACGGAAGGAAACGGTACGATCTTCTTTCTCATTGAATCCGACAACCAGAAGATAAGGAACTTTCTGTACCTGGCCTTCACGCATACGATAACCAAGCTTCTCGGATCTGTCGTCTAACTCTACACGGACATTCTTCTCTTCCAATGCATTGCAGATTTCCTGTGCATATGCAGTCAGTTCTTCGTTGTCTGTCTTAACAGGCATGACACGAACCTGAACAGGTGCCAGCCATGTTGGAAGATTTCCCTTTGTCTCCTCAAGGATATATGCCATGAAACGATCCAAAGATCCGAGGATTGCACGATGCAGTACAACCGGAGTCTGTTTCTCGCCATTTCTGTCAATGTAAGACAGATTGAATTTTGCCGGCAGACAGAAGTCAAGCTGGCAGGTAGATAATGTAATTTCATTGCCGACAGCAGGCTGTACATTTACATCAAGCTTTGGTCCGTAGAAAGCAGCTTCTCCGATTTCTTCTGTATATTCAATGCCAATGTCATTCATTACTTTACGAAGTGCATCCTCTGCCTTGTTCCACATTTCATCATCATCGTGATATTTCTCTTTGTTCGCCGGATCACGAAGGGACAATACGCAACGGTAATTGGTAATTCCAAAATCCTTATATGTGCTGAAAATCAAATCCACAACCTTTTTAAATTCATCCTCGATCTGCTCCGGTGTCACAAACAGATGCGCATCATTCTGACAGAAATGTCTTCCACGCTCGATTCCCTTTAAAGTTCCGCTGGACTCGTAACGGAAATCATGTGCGATCTCACCGATACGGATTGGAAGATCTTTGTAGGAATGTCTTCTGTTTGCGTAAATCATCATATGATGCGGACAGTTCATTGGACGAAGTACAAAGGACTCTCCCTCCATCTCCATCGGTGGAAACATGTTCTCTTTATAGTGATCCCAGTGTCCGGATGTTTTATAGAGATTTACGGTACCGACACAAGGTGTCATAACATGCAGGTAACCAAGCTTTCTCTCTTTGTCTTTGATATAGTTTTCCAGCTCTTGCCAGATTGTGTATCCCTTTGGAAGAAACATTGGAAGTCCACGTCCAACCAGATCATCGACCATGAACAGGTTCATGTCTTTACCGATCTTTCTGTGATCTCTTTCCTTTGCTTCCTCGAGCAACTTCAAATGTGCCTCAAGTTCTTCCGGTGTCGGGAAACATACACCATAAATTCTCTGCAATACTTTGTTCTTGCTGTCACCCTTCCAATATGCGCCGGAATGACGGATCAGTTTAAAGTTTCTGCAAAGCTTTACATTATCTACGTGCGGTCCACGGCACAGATCTGTGAAATCTCCCTGATCATAAACAGTGATGTTGCCATCTTGCAAATCCGAAATCAAATCCAACTTGTACTCATCATCTTTGAACATTTCCATTGCTTCTGCCTTGGAAACCTCACGACGGATAATCTTCTTTCCGGATTTTGCCACTTTCTTCATTTCTTTTTCAATCTTTTCGATATCCTCGTCACGGATCACATCATCCCCGAGATCTATGTCATAATAAAATCCTTCGGCAACAACCGGTCCTACCCAGAACTTTGCCTGTGGATACAAATGCTTGATTGCCTGTGCCATCAAATGTGCACAAGAATGATTCAATGTGTTTAACTGTTCGTCTTCTTTAAAGTTTACCATAATTCATTGACTCCTTTTTCTATGATCTTTTGCTGTGTAGAGAATTCCAAAGAAAATTCCTATACAGTAAAAAACACCCTCAGGTACTTTCATACCTAAGGGTGCATAATTTACACGGTTCCACCTTATATTTCACTCCGGAGTTCGTATATTCACCGACTCCTTATAGCTTTAACGCAGCTACACGGTAACGCTTGATTGATTTCACGTACAGCTCAAGAATGGTCTTCATGTAATCTTCCCATAAGTGGCTTCCAGCATCTGTCACTCTCTCTGTATGGTTCAACTGCACTACTTTTTCTTTCATCGCTTTTATTTATTTCGTTTGCATTGTACCACGATATTTCATGTAATACAATAGGATTATTTTTATTTTTCCAAAGAAAACTTGCTAATCAGGTCATTCATGGTCACAGCCTGTGCAGATAACTCCTCACTGGTTGCAGAAGTCTCTTCTGCATTTGCGGAGTTGGACTGAACAACTTCGGAAATCTGGTTAATTCCCTGCTCTGCCTGTTCCATTGCCTTTGCCTGCTCATCTGCAATCTCACTCAGTTCCTGAGAAGAAGCTGCTACGGACTTCATACCACTGATAACTTTCTCGATGGAAACACTCACGCGCTCTGCTGCCTCATTGCCTTCATTGGTAACTTCGATGGCTCCCTCGATCAGCTCACGGGTATCAACAGCGGCCTTCGCGCTCTGCTCAGAAAGACTTCGTATCTGATCTGCAACGACAGCAAATCCCTTGCCAGCTTCTCCTGCTCTGGCAGCCTCGATTGCGGCATTTAAAGAAAGAAGGTTGGTCTGACTTGCAATATCTTCGATTTCAGAAATAATATTCTCAATCTGCTTTGATGTCTCATTAATACGGGCAATGACATCAACCATTCCCTGCATCTCTGCATGACTGTTGTCAGCTTCCTTTGCATATTGCTGTGCAATCTTGTATGTTTCATTCAACTTCTCAGATGTCTTTTCCACACCTTCCGTAATATCTGCGAATGTAGCCTGCAGCTCCTCAATGGAAGCAGACTGATCCATAGCGCCCTCTGCCATCTCCTGTGCTGCTTGTGCCAGGTTGTTGGAACCTGCTGCAACAAGAGAAGATGCATCATTAATCTTGCTCATAACATCGTTCATCTGGTGCTTCATCCGGCTCATTGCCATAAGAAGTCCTACAAAATTTCCAGCATACTTATCTTTTACTTGTGAAGTAATCGTGTAATCACCTTCGGCCATCTTTCCAAGTAACATATCGGAATCAGAAATAATTGTGCGCAAATCAACGGCCATATCGCTGGCAACATGAATCATATCTGCAATCTCATCCTTTGACTCTGCCGTTGGGAACTCAGATTCCAAATCTCCTTTTGAAAATGTCTCCAGACGTTTCTTTAACGCGTCCAAAGGTGTTGAAATGCCAACTGCAACTTCTGTTCCAATCTTCATTGCGATTACATAAGCAACAATAATAATTACGATAACAAGAATAAATGCAACGATCGACAGCACACCCAATCTGGCTTTGAGCGCATCTCCCTCCGCAACTTTCTTATCCATGAGAGAAACCATACCTTTGTAGATCTCATTATATGCCGGTGCAAGTTCTGCGCTTGCTCTCCGCTCTGCCTTTTTCTGTGCACCCGGATCTGCAATATTCAGACCGAGTTTTTTGATTTCTTTTTCGATTTTCCAATAATCTTTCAGTTTACTATTTACATCATCGTAAATCTTAGCTTCTGCTTTTGTCTTGATTGTATCGCCTACCTCGCTCCAATACTTTTCAAAAGACTCTTTCTTTGTATCATGATCGTCTGACAAAGTGCAGAGCACAGCTAGATCCTTATAACCAATCAAGCCACGGGTACAGCTACGTGTCTCTGTAAAGGCAACCATTGCTTTTCCAATATCTCCCTGCGAGAATCCGTAATATTTCAATGCATCCGAATACTGCGTTGACATAATACCCATAACTATAATTGCGAGGACACCAGCCAACGCCGTCAATATCGTTGTAAAACGAAATCCTTTCTTCAAACGTGTCTGGATGTTCATCATCTTCCATTTTTTCCTGCTATCTTTCAAATCAATCTCCTCCTGTATCAAAAATTCCAATAGTCCTGTTACTTTAGTCCTAATTACTATATTATATACCCATTAAAAAAATGTACAAGACCATTTGTGTTTTTTATTGCTTTCGCCCTTAACAAATGCTACCATAGATATGTTATGAAAATATAAAAGAATATGGAGGAATGAAATGAAAACATTCAAAAAACAACTCATGGCATGCATCCTGACCGTAGCGATGGCTGTATGCACATTCGCAACTGTAACTCCCGCAAACGCGGCAACACCAACTGCCAGACAGTACCTTACAAAAATGGGTAAAGCTATGAAAAAGGCGAAATCCTATGAAATGAAACAAACTTCGAAAACAACAGGCTCTTTGATGGGAAAGAGTCTTAAGACAACCCAAACCCAAAAACAGATTTATTTCAAAAAGCCATTAAAGATTAAAACCATAACTACCTCAAAATCTTCTGGCACCACTGAAAAAACTGTAACTTACACCAAAAAAGCTTCGAATGGTCACTATTATACTTATCAGCTCAAGAATGGTAATTCCTATTCGAAGATGGAGGTTCCGGATCTCAGTTCACAGCTCCTTTGCTGGGATGCAGACTGCTTTACCTCTGCTAAAATTGTAAAAGACAATGTCAAAGTAAATGGAATTAATACGGTACAGATTTCTGCACAGATTGAAGGTAATATTCTGAATGAATCCTTTGAAAGATATGGAATGGGTGATTTATTTTCCTCATCTGGCAGTGATTTTTCCGAAATCGAACCAATCAAAGCAACCATCTGGATTGATAAAAAAACATATCGTCCTGTAAAACTTAAGGAAGATAGCAAAGATTTTGTGAACGATTATATTGGAAGTTTCTATGCTGCCGTCGGAGCAAGTGGATATGGAAAAACATATTCAAGCTTCATCACTACAACAACTTATTCCAAATTTAATAAAGCAACCAACTTTAAGTTTCCTAAAAATTTGAAGTAATGAAAAGACCCCGGATCTCACTCTCGTCGTAAGATTCGGGGTTCTGTTTTGTTTATTTAATTTTCTGTATCTCACCTGCCTGTACAACAATCTCATACTTCTTTCCTGTCTTCAACTGCTTATACATCTGGCTGCTGACCTCATAGGTCTTTGTCTTCTTTCCACGCTGGAACTTCACATAATATGTACTCGTTTTCTCTCCATAACGCTCCGTATCCTTTAAGTTTTCTTCTTTATAGTACAGTTCTACGTCACCATGCTCCTTTGCATGCAGCGTCCGGTCTTTCTTCCACCGCCATATGTAATAATAATACTTCGTGTCATACACCGGTTCTTCGACATAATTCGGGACTTCCCGCGTATGGGTGACATAATCATAATCCGGAACCGACTTTGTACTGTGGTGGAAAGTTCCGTCTCCATTGTCCTCATAAACAGCTTCATCATGATAACCGACAATCTCATAAGTCTCATAGGTCTCTGTCTTCGTGCCATCCTGGACCTGCCGGTACGTTCGTATCTCCGTGGCTTTCTTATCCAGCTCGGCATCACTCGGCAGCGACCAGTCGGATTCATAGCACCTCGTGTTCTTCTCTACTTCAACACTTGACTCCCAGTACTTATCCTTTACCGTTCCATTGTAAGTCTTCGGTGTCAGCATCCACACCAGACCTGTAATAAGTAAAGCAACCGCTATCAGACCAACAATCCAGCCCTTGAATTTCTTATTCTTCTTTGGTGCATCTGCAGGTTTTTGTGGTTGTGGCTTCGGCTTCGGTGGTTCCGGTTTCGGTGCCTCCTTCTCCTTTTGAATGTCAAAGTAGCTCTTTGTCGTCTTCTCCGCTCCACAGGAAGTGCAGGAAGTGCTCAGGGCTGAATTGTATGCGCCACAAAACTCACACATCCAGTCCGCACCTTTTCCCTTCTTTTTCTCTTCCTCTTCTGTCAGACGGACATCCTCTCCATCCATGTAAAACCTGACATCTTTTCCACGCGGTGCCCCACAGTTCGGGCAGTCCCGCACTGTTCCTTTAATCTTCTTCGTCTGACATACCGGACAATCCCAGTATCCCATCACATCGTACTCTTTTCCGTTTGCCATAAACTCCTCATTTCACGCATCCAACATATGCAGTATAAATCTTTTCTTACTATTTTAAGTTAATTATACTTTGAAATATGCAAAAACTACAATAGTATTTTTGTACGAAATATCCCTATCAAATCAATTCTGACAACAGCTTTCATATTCTATTTTTTCCTGATACCCGGCGAGGCGGTCAATTCGCATTTTTTCTATCACAGGAAACAATTCTACATCCGTAATACGCTCCAGACTTTTTATTCTTTTCTCAGAAATAATTTCATTCGACTTGCTTTTTTCATAATCCTCAAGTGCCATATGCCAATAATGAAATTCTCCTGCATAATATTTCGAAATTTTTTGTGCGATCAAGAGGCCTTCGGGATCCAAATCTCCCGCGTAATATACCACAGTCCCTGATGCCGCCAAAAGATCTAATGTAACCAGGCCGGCCAGGCGGGGCTGCCCATTCATGCACATACAGGAAACCGACTCATCACTCCTGGCACAAAGTCCCGCAAATACCGATGGATTTTCCACGATATACATTTCATTATCTATGCAAAACATTCTGTTCCACTGTGACAGAACCGCAAGCGGCACCTGTACCATATCATCTTCCTGCCAGAACCCTTCCATCCCCGCATGGAAAGTACCATCTTTTTTTTGTGCTTTTACATGGGATAACATCACATAATTTGATATATCATCAATAAGTATTCCCTCTGCGAAAAAACATTTTTGTCGGAAAAACGCCGGAAAAATGTCCGATTTCTGTGGAAAAACCTTTCTCCGCAACAGTTCCATCTGTATCACTTGATACAAAAAAGTCCCCAATGAACTTCCCTGATCAAAGGCATGCGGATTTCCGGTGATTTCTGTTGCAAAAACAGCAAGATATCTCGTCTTGTTCTTCCGATAAGGAAAAAAATTATAAATTTCTGCGCCAAGACACAGCAATTGTTCCCACTCATCTATATTTTTTGTATGACTTGCCTGTATCACATCCAGCAATTGTGTCAAAGCCTTTTCTATTGGTGTTCCCTGATATGTTTTCTTCCACTGTTCTAAGAAAACATCTTTTTTGTGTTCTTCCAGTTGGCGTTCTTCTTTTTTCCCTATCAGTGTTTCCTGAAAATACAGTTCCAGTAAATGTTCAGGTTCCATATCAGAAAATCTACTGTTCATCAATGCCTGCGCAAAACGCTCCGCCGATACCGTTACACTCTTTTTTCCATGGAAACTTTTTGCAAAAAAGCCCTCCAATCCTTCAACTTCTTCCGCTGTAAGTTTCTGTAACACGACTTTTCCCGAAAAAGTCCCATAAGACCTGTATTTTTCCCAAAATCCACGAAATACCCGGTTCCACACCGGATTGGATTTAAAATATGCAATACAACTATGCTCCTGCTGTCTGTTCAATCTCCGCCCTCCGCTGTTCTACTGCCTCTTCATTTTCCATAAGTTCTCTGGCATGACCATTCCATACATACGGCATCACAGTCACAAATTTCGCATTTTCCGGTCGTATTAACTGATAGATGGCAAGTGCATCTAATGTATCACAATCTCCCCAAAGTACCTGTGAATTGATAATAAAATCAAAAGAAAATTCGGTCATGAGACGGAACATATCACGGATGTTACGGTTATCAACGCCTGCAAATGCCTCATCCAGCGAAACCAGACGCGGTGCATCTGCGCGTCCTCCCTGATATTTTGCGACAACTGCGGAAAACAACGGCACATACATAGACATCGCTTTTTCTCCACCGCTGAATGTACCAAATACACTGTTGGTAAGTTCCTTGATCCGCTCTCCCTTTTTCTGGGAAAACAACTGAAATTCAAACCACTTACGATAATCCAACGTTTCTTTCATCACCTGATAAAACGAAATCATACCACCGCTGTCTTTGGCACTTCTTCTCGCCTCTTCGACCTTTGACCGAAAATGCGTAGACAGACGTGCTGCCTCTTCCTCGCTCATTAACCGGTAGTCCTTCTTTAACAGTTCTACCAATTCTTTTGTATCCAGCTGGTTTTCACTCTCTGCCGTCTTGCTTCTCCAGCGAAGACTCAGTTTCAAACCGCTGGATGTATTCATACTGCCCATCAGAGCATTCATCTTCTCTACCCATGCATTGGAAGCATTAATTTTCCCACGGATTTTGCGACTGACTGTATTCGCCAGAATATCTTCAAACAGCTCGCGGTCTCCTGCTTTAATCAAATCCTGTAACTGCGCAATGTCCTCCTGTAAATGCACCAAAAGCCGCGCGAACGGAAGCTTTGTTCCCTGATAACGCGCCGTAAAGTCCTGTCTTGCAGCTTCTTGCTCCCCTTCTGGCATGTTTTCATCAAATTCCGTAAACAAATCTCCCTGCATCACCTGATATTCATTCAGGAATCCACGATTTTCAAAATATACCTGGTTCAGACTAGCAATGATATTTTTCTTTCCAAGTGTCTTTACATCACTCTCTAAATATATGCAAATGTTCGCAAGATCCATCTGCATATCCTCCGGGAATGGAACATAAGCAAGTGCCAGCTCTGCCTCGTAACATTTCTTTCTCCAGATATACTTTTCTTCCAATGTCTGCCGGTGAACTTCCCAGTCTTCTTCCTGATTACACAAAGTACGCAGATGTTCCTCTACTTTTGCCCGTTTCTGCGCACATTGATTCAATTCTTCCGGATAATCATTCAGCCATGCAACGCAGGCATCCAGCCGCTCCCTGATCTGTTCATAATCCGTCAGTTTCAACTGCTCCACAACCGATGTATGTTCCTGCATTACTTTTGCAAGCTGACGCTGTGCACCTGAGAGATCATAACGGATTTCTTCCAGATCTGCGTCAATATTTTCCAGACGCTCCGCCAAATCCTGAATATGTCTTACACTCTGTAAAAACATCTCATGTGCAGATTTCAAAGCAATCAGATTCTTCTCATAATCCGCTGCTGCTTCCTCGGCATCCCGGAATACTGCATAGCTGCATTGCAGATACAACTGCTGCGCAATTTCCATCGCTTTCTTTTTCTTTTCCTGTATCTGTTCCGAAAGCTTCTTCCAATTTTCCTCTACTTCACTACATTCCGTCTTCTTTATTTCATATCTGTGCTGCTCCTGCACAAGCATCTTCCAGGCCGCACGCAAATCTGTATCCTCCGGCAAAGCCTGATATTCCATTTCCAGCTTCTGCATCCGGTTTTCAAGCACATTCTTCTCGTCCTCCAGCTGTTGCATTGTACTCTGCAGTTCCTGAATTTTTTTCCTGCAGGCTTTGATGTGCTCCTGACGGTTTCGTTCCCTTGCACGGGTGCCCAGAAATCCGGCCACATGTTCCCCTGTGATTGTTCCGCACAAAACGCCCATCTGATAAATGCCTTCCGGGGAAACCGAGATTACACCATCCTCGTCATATGCGATATTGGACAAAATGCCTGTCAGACGCTGATTAGAAAAAATGTCATTCATGGAATCGTTCAGTTCCAGAACATCAAGCAGACTTTTTCCGCTGTGTGATTTCTGCACAAACAGATAGCGGTCTTCGCATCCTTCCGACAGTGTCAGCACCTGCTCCCGGTAAGAGACATCCACGACCAGTGCATCGAGAATCCCCATATGCAGTAACGCTTCTTCCAAATAGTTGCATTCCATTTCGCTCAGCGAATCGCCAAACTCAATCGCCTTATAAAACTCCTGATACGGAATCTGCAGCGCATCCAGACGCTGTCTGTTTCTTATAACTGCTTCCGATCGTTCCGGCTCCGGATCTTTTGCATTCTCCCACTCTGTCAGTTCCTCTTCTATCTGTTCTTTTTCCAGTCTCCTCTGCTCATATACATTTTCCTTTTCATGTACCTGCAGCTCCAACGGATTCTTATAGGAAAACCAGATGTCTGCCACCTGTTTCCGCACCACTGCGAAGTCTGCATCTTCCCCAAAATCCTCTGCAAATCTGCAGCAGTCTTTTAACTGTTCTTTATCCAGAAGAAGTTCCGTATTCGAACCATTCCACGCATACAAAGCTTCCTTCCACGCATTTTGTTCCTGCACAAAAAGCATATCTTTCGCAGCGATCTCCCGCTGTATCGCATCCAGTTCTTTTCGGATGCTGTCTCTTTGTTTCAAAAGTTCTTCTGCCCGTGGTTCAAGCAAATTCGTTTCCTGCAGGATCCAGAAAGCTTTATGTATTTTGTTTTTTACATCAGAAAATTGTTTTTCATGTGTATCAAATGCAATTGTTTCTTCCAGATGTTCCTCACATTCCTTTTGAAAAAAGCTGTGTTCCTCAAAAGCCATGCAATCCGCCTCTGTCTGCATCTCTTCAAAAAGATTACAAATTTCTCTTTCTTTTTCGAATTTGCGGTCTTCTTCTTTTTTCTGTTTGTCCTCTTCCTCCCGGTACTGTTCCTGCTTTCCCTGCAAAGCCGAATTCTTACTGTCAATAATCCCCTGCTGGCGCTTCATCTCCTTCACAAGCTCTGCTTCCCGGTCTTTTAAACCTACCGCGTCACTCTTGCTTAAGGATTCCTTTTCTTTCTCCATTGCATCATGCTTTGCCTGCATCTCCTGATACTTGTCGAATAATGAAGCAATTTCTTTTTCACTTTCTGCAATGTCCGTCCTGCGCTTTTTCTGTTCCCTGTCAGCAGCTTCTATATCGCTGCAAATATCCTGATATTTTTTTGCTTTTTCATATAATGCCAACCTGTTATATTTGTCATATACACTTTGGATTTTCTGTGCCGCCTGCTGCGCCTCCTGACGGCTTTTTAAGTTCATCGTCATCTGATCCATATTTTCAATTGCATCAGACATCGGACGCAGATCATCATCGGAAAGCGGCTGCAGGGAATCACTTAAAATATCGTTAATGACAGAAGGCTTAAAATCTTTTGACAGCTTCGGTGTACGCAGCTGAATCAGCAGATCAATCATCTCTTTGTATTCCTCTACTGTGTCAAATCCGAAAATCTGACGGTTGACATATTCCATATAATCCGCCTGACGGTCAAACACCTGTCCGCCTGCTGCGATGCGGTTCTCGAGCTCTTTTTTTGACAATGTCACCTTCTCATTGGTCTCTTTGTACAAAAAGAAATCCACGCCCACACGTCTGCCATCGGTCAACGAAAAATACCATTTGTCCAATGGTTTTCCACGTCGTGCCCGGATTCCCATACCAATCGTCAGATAATTCTCCGTCTCTTCCCGTTTAAATTCCAGATACAGATAGCCGGTACGTTCTTCCCGTCCATCATCCTCTTCCAACAGATAGCTGCTCATTTTTCGATCTCTTGAACCAAACGGATCGAGACGTTCCGGACTCATATTTCCATCCAATAAAAGTGGTACCACGCTCTGCATTGTTACGGATTTACCGGATCCGTTGGAGCCTCTTAACAGCATCCGGCCTTTTACAAACGGAAATTCCTGCTCGTCATAATACCAGAAATTAATTAATCCTATTTTACTCGCCTGCCATCTACTGCTCATTTTTCTGTCCTCCTGTAAAATCCTTCGGATACCGGCCCTGCAGCTTTCCGGCTGCCGGGTAGATTTCCACCTGATGTGCCGGTTCGTCCCTCTTTATAAACATCCATAATTCCATGGCAGACATTACCGTGTTGATAAACTCACTGTCCGGCATCTCCCTGTAATTCTTGGAAAATCCCTGTCCATGCTGTTGTCGGACACTCTGTATCATCTGTTCAAAAGACACCATGTCCACAATGCAAATCTCATCCTTTTGTACTTTCCATTCTTTTTGTTCTATCCGTGTCCTGATTTCTGACAGGCACAAAAGGATAATATCGGATAGCACATTATTTCCCGGAAATGCATTTCCCATCCGGCAGTCATCCTGCAGCATCACATAAGCACTTCCTTTGTGAATATGCACATGGCAGTCAAAATTCTGTTCAAGGTCTTCGGTAAGACGTCGACCATAATATTTCAGGTACTCAAAATCTTCTTCCGATCCATCCCTGCGATACATGCCGGGTGCAAATAACAAGCGCTTATACACACGATGTCTTCTTGCAATTCCCCGGTCCTCATCCATCGCAAACCAGTCACTCTCCAAAAAATCTTCCGGTCTTCCATAATCCGTAATATCCTTGGAAAAATTGCGCATAAAATAACGCGATGCTCCGGTGTTTTCGTACAGCACTTCCCCTGTCGCATCTTCCATAAAAGCATCATCCGCTCCATCGGTAATGCTGACAATTCCCTGTGTCACTGCATAGCGTAAAACTTTGATCAGCCTTCTCCGGCTCGTATATACGGTCCAGTCGACCGGCTCTCCCGGCATATTTGCAGAAATATACTCGGTAAGCTGCGATAAAATAAATTGTTCCTGCGTATCTTTTTCTTCCAGGAACATAAGCAAAATACAAAAGAATGCATATTCTTCTTTCGAAGAAAAATCCTGGATTCCCATAAAAGTCTCCGGAATCACCGGAATCTTTTCCATTTTCACCATCAACGCATTCTCTGTCACCTGGCATCCCAGCTTGTCAGATGCATACTTACGAATATCACCGATTTCATCTCTCAGCTGGTAATATAACTCTTTATTTTCCGATTTCAACACCCAGCGCTGATTCAACAGTACTTCCAGTTCCTTCATCATGCCTCCTCCTGAAATACAATCGCAAGTCTTGGCATCGTAAAGTTTCCATCCTCACAATGCACTACACAGCGTTCCTCTTTTCTGCTCATATCAAGCATATAATGCCGTCCCTCTTCCGTTGTTGCAGCACATGCCGGATTTTCCATCGCATCGGAAATCCACTTTAGCAGAATTTCCCGCACATGCGACTCAATGACCGGCAATGTGGAAAAGTCTATTTTTCCACCGGACTCCAATTCCCGGAGCCTGCGCATATCTTCTCTTTGTTTTTCAATCATCTGCCGTCTCGTTCTTTGCTTTTCTTCTGTGGATTCCCGGATTGCACTGCGGCCGGACTTCTCCCTGTAGGTTCTCACACGCGGTTTCAATGTTACCTCAAACGGACTTTCCTCATAAACCCCCTGGTTCATGCTGTCCGTCTCACGGATCAGATCTCCCTTTAAATGATAGGGTCTCTCCAATCCAAAGACCATAGCAGACATCCTGTGTGCCTGCTGCACATCCTCACACTTCAAAAAAAGTTCTGCTACTTTGCGGTATTCTTCCCGCCGATTCGCACCAAACGCATTTTTCTCGCTGAGCTGTGCTGCATATCTTGTAATCCTCCGGATAATTTCATTGGTCGCATCAAAAAGCTTGCCGGCCTCGTTTTCCTCGCCATTCGAGGAGACAAACCAGTCATATATACTCTGAAATCGTCCCTTTGTCTTTTCTTCCAATAATTCCCGTGAGACTTCCACATCCATACGTGGAATCAACAGTTCATACTGCACGATTTTTTCAAACACCTGCTGCTTATTCCCAGCTTCCAATGTTCGCAGGTCTTCCTCGATCACTCCGACATTGCGTTGCAATCCTTTAATAAAATTGCGCAGATATTCGACAAGACGGTCTTTGAACACCAGAAACTCTTTTGTGTGCATCATTTCTTCTGCCTTCACGCTGTTTAAATCACGGATATAGTCCTGATAATTCTGATTCAGACGCACAAAGTCGTTATTCAGATCATTCCACCAGGTATAAACTTTGTTGATATCTTCCTCCGCCATCTGTGGAAAACGCGCAATATTTATCCGAATCCGTTCCAAAAGCGTCGGCTCCAACGAAGCACCCTCGATAAAAAGATTCTCCAGCCGCAATACCAGACGTTCAATCTCCACGCTGTATTCTGACATCTGGTACCTGAATTTTTTATTTTTAAACTCTTCAATGGAAGATACTTTTTTCGTATCCTGAATCGTATTCAGATTCTTCCATTCTACAAGCATTGCCAGATCCTGTTGGCACTGCTCCGGCTTATAATCCGCAAAAAACGGATCTTGTATCATCTGGGCATAAACCTCCTCCTGATACAGCCAATAACGAAGTTTTTCGTAATTTTCAAAAAAAATGCGCATAATGCAGCGATACCTGCTGACATTATCCGCATTCAAATATTTTGCTTCAGTAAGTGCTTTGGTTAGCTTGTCTGTTACCTGCACATTGTTCTCCTTTGTGTCTGTTCATTTACCTGAAATAAGAAGCTAACTACGCTTCCCTAATAGGGTTTATTATAGTACACAATCGGAGGACTGACAATGCATAAAAACAATTTTCCTTTTTATTTTCCACAACATTTTTTGTATTTTTTCCCACTTCCGCATGGACATGGATCATTTCTTCCAACCTTCGGTGCTTCTCTTTGATAAGGCATTTCCTTTTGTATGCCCATAAAAGGATCTCCAAAATATGCATTATTTTCCAGTATTCTTTCCGCCTGTTCACTCAATATATCAATTGCACTTATCACACTCGGATCTTCTGTACGGTCTGCCACATCATCTAAAATATTACAGGCTTTGGTATATTTTTCATTTTCTGCACACGCCATCGCTGTAAGCACATCCAGTTCATTGTTATGTATCTTTAGTTTTCTGGTTACCTGTTCCAATGTCTGTATCTGATCCGCCCCTCTGTGATCAGAAAGTGCATGATATATCATCTCCTGCACAGAGCCTGGCATCGCATATAACGGAGTCTCTGTTTCTACGTCATCTTCTAATTGATCTTTCTGAAATACACCCATAGAAAAAGCATCTTCTCCCGTCATATTCTGATACTCTAATCTTGAATATCCATTGAGCATCGGAAGACGGGTTTCCATAATAAACCTCATTAATATTTTCCATAACCCACACGAATGCAAAAGCGGCAAATCTGTTTCATAGATTCCCATATGTTCAAGCACTGCATGAATTCCATTGCCGCTGCAAATATCCTGATAGCACGCAACAATAAAAGCTTCCATTGCCTCCTGTGGAACCCACAGAAAACTGCGGGCGATTTTCTCCACGCCTTCCCATTGTGGCTCCAGCTCATACAACGGCTGACTATATTTCAACAACTCTTTCTTTGTAAACTGCTTATAAGAAAGATCCGCTGCATATAACATCCTCTGACTCAAAATAGTATCCACATCCAGGCCCGGTACACAGATAAATCTTTCTCCGGTAGATTGCCATGCATGTATTTCATATTTTCCTGCAATCAAACCATTCAGATATACCAGCCGTAAAAACTCCTGCTTTCCTATTTTCATATTCCATTGTTTTTCAAAAATGTCATAGAAAACATTCTGTTCTATCACTGCATATGCAAGCAGAATTTTCCTGAGTTTATCTGAAAAATCCTGCATATTCATAATCTGATTTTTCCAGTCTGCATTCTGGAGATTTTCCAGTCTCTGCTCAAAATCAATTGCCGGGAACAAATATGACGCCTGCGTTTTTTCCGGTATCTGCATGTGCCACAATCCCAAGGCAATTCCCTTTTCAACCGTTTCCGCATTCATCTCATTTTTCTGATTATATTCAAATAATTGGACTTTTTCTATTTCCTGCATATCCGTTTCATTCAATACACAGAAATAATACTCCGGATGTTTCTGGAACATATTCAGAATACGCTCTTCTTTCGACTGATCCGTTACATTTTCTTCGTCAATATACAATGCATATTCCAGATTCTGTAATTCCTCATCACTTAATCTTGCAAGTATTTCCCTGCTCATTTTCCGTGGTGCCATCTTGCAGATTGCACCTTTTTCATCTTCTCCACAAAACTGTCTCCATGCAAATATTTCCATATCAGCCTGTGAGTCCGACTGTTTTGAGATGTAATTTCTATTCTCCGGCACAATTTCATTATAGTATGCCGGCCTGCTTACTGCATGCTTTAGCATCTCTTTTATTTCTTTGTCCATCTGCTGCATCACATATATCTGTTCCAGCTTTTTGCGGTCTTTTTCTGCCAGACGGATATCTGCAAAATGCATTTGTTCCAGCTGTTCATTCACGCTCACGGCATCATAACTTCCCGAAACCTGTTCTTCTCCCCAGATGCCACCGGAATCTTCCACAAAATTGTTTCCTTTTGTTTTCATTAATGTAGCAGAATCTTTTTCATAGTCCTGCAATACTTTTTCAAATACAACTTTGTGACGCCAGTCATCTCCCATGTCGTATACATAGCGGATCCAGTTTTCATGCTCCGCTACAGCTGAAACCGGGAGTTTTTTCTCCATAAAAAAATCAGTGTATGCATCTTTTGAATTTGCCACAATTTCAAAACGATTCTGTGGAGCTTCAAAGATGTGCATATGCATATCTTCCCATCCAAAAACCAGCTGTATTACCCGATGCAGGTCATAAAAACTTATGTTTTCCGGTACCACTAATCTTCTCCACACCGGCGGGTGTGTATCCTCTATAGTAATTTTTAAAACAATTCCTGACATTCTCTTATCCTTTCCACAATCCAGGTATATTTAATGGCCCTCTCCTTGTCAGTATAGCAAATTTTTATGATACAGAAAACATCTGGATTTATTATTTGTAACCCTCTCCCATATGATAATAAAAAAGGAATTTTTATGTCTTCATCTCTTTTTATTCAAACACTAACCACTCTGCGCCCTGCTGCTGTTGCAAAAATCCAGGGAGACACGGCCAATCCGGTACGCGGATATGCCACTTTCTATAATACTTATACCGACGATTTCCCACCTCTTTTGTCCAATCGGGGATTCCGGAACTAAAATTGCTCCTACTTTATTTTGACATATACTATTTTTAACAGATCATTTTTTGGATTCGGAATTGTTTTTGTTTCCAGGAAATCATAACTTTCAATCAGCTGGCTTAACTTTTTATAATTATAATTTCTTGGATCAAATCCCGGTACACGCTTGGAAAGTAAGATTCCTATCTCGGACTGGTTAATCCAGCCTGCCTCATCTGACTTCTGTTCAATAATTGTTCTGATTTCATCTCCTATATTTTCCTGCGTAGGAATAAATGGCATATCACATAAGTCCTGCGTTTCCGGATCTGTTGTGTCCTGATTTTCTGACACATCTGCCTCTCCCTGCGCTTTCTCATCAATTGCCTGCTCCTCGACGGCTTCATCTGCTATGCTATTATCTTCAGCCCCACGCTCTTCCTCTTCTTCGGCGAACAGTAAATCTAAATATTTAAACTGTTCGCAGGCTGCAACAAGCGATGTCGGTGTTTTTTTCTCCCCCATTCCAATAACCAGCATTCCGGCTTCTCTTAAACGGTTTGCTAACTTTGTGAAATCACTGTCCGATGTTACAAGGCAAAATCCATTTACATTTCCAGAATACAATATGTCCATTGCATCAATAATTATTGCAGAATCAGAAGAATTCTTTCCTTTCACATAATTAAACTGAATTACAGGCGTTAATGCATATGTGCTTAAAACATCTTTCCATGATGATACACTTGGATTTGAGAAATCGCCATAAACACGCTTGTATGTAGGTGTTCCAAACTCATTAACCTCATCCATAATCAATTTAATATATTTTTTTGATACGTTCTCCGCATCAATCAATACCGCTATTTTATCCTGTCTTTTCATAATAACTTTCTCCCTTCAAATTCATTTTAATAATCCTTTGTTGCACAGACTATATCCATTAGAAAAAGGCGTCAACTACTGCTTTGTTGGCATTCGACGTACCGGCAAATCATACATGATGTATCAACAGATCAAGCAACTGGAAATTGACGGTGTTCCATTATCACAAATTGTATATGTGAACTTCGAAGACGAACGTCTTCTTGAAATGACAGCCGATGACCTAAATATGATACTGGAAATAGGATTAGAAATATCTGGTGTTGATCATAAACCATATCTGTTCTTTGACGAAATTCAGAATATCGACGGCTGGGAAAATTTGTTCGCAGAGTCGCAGATATGAAATACCGGGTCAATATCACTAGTAGTAACAGTAAAATGCTCAGTCGAGAGATGAACATCATGTTCATGTTTACTCGAGCCGGCGCACCAGCGCCGGCTCTCTCCTACCATCTCACTATCCCTTTTTAATGGGGACAGCCCACTTTTATAAAAAACAATTTTATTTTCCTATCAAAACCTGCTTTCCCTGAAAAGCAAATCCATATGTGCGAATTTGATCCGACCTAAATCCCCTGGCAAGCAACTGCGCATCATATCGTTTATGGCGGATCTGTTCTAATGCATTGTTCACAGTCGCATTCAAATCTGTCTCCGACTCCGGATCAATCACTTTAAATTCCAGAATAATTGCATCCAACTGACCAATTTCAACAGGCTCAAGCATAATATCGTAACGCCCAAATCCACTTTCACGATTGGAGGTAATATGGTATTTATCCTGCAGATCTACCATCAGCCCGAGAACAAACCCATGGTAAAAACGTTCCGGTTCTGCCGAAGCAGAAGGTACCTTTCCCGTATCAAAGAAACTGAACGTTTCTAAGGCTATCCTGTTAATATAATAATTCATTGCCCGAACATCGTCCGCAAGCAGTGCCTTAACAAATGCATTATAATTTGGAGTATATTTCTTAAACCAGCCATCGATCATTCGCCGGAACATGACATCTACCTCATGATTTGTCAAAGAAAGATGGTAATTCTGACTGGATGCTGCTGCATCTTTCGGAGCCTGATTAATTTTCAAATATCCACTTGAAAGCAACAAGCTCCATATCGCAGTCATATTATCATCCAACTGATCAAATACAATCTGCTCATCAATTTCCGTTACCAGTTCTTTTCCGGACAGTAAATCCTCCATTGCCTCTTTGATTGCAGAATTTCCCCTTTGAATAAGATGTCCAATCAGGCTGTTAGAACTGGTATTAGCCCAATAAATATCAATTTTTCTTTTATCAAGGAAATTCGTAATTGACCATGGATTGTATATATCCTTTTTACCTCCAAAAACGAAACCATCATACCATTTCTTTACAACATCACATTGCTCAGACATTCCGGCTTCATCCAGTGCTGTAAAGACTTCAGATTCTGTAAAACCAAACGATGTCGCGTACTTCTCGGAAGTAGTTGTGATCACTTCCAAATTATTCAGATCTGAAAAAATGGATTCCTTGCTAACTCTCGTAATACCTGTCATAATTGCCCGCTCAAGATATGAATTTGTTTTGAACGTTGCATTGAACAGGCTTCGAGTAAAGGCCGTCAGTTCCCTCCAATATCCATGCGCATAGGATTCCTGTAATGGCGTATCGTACTCATCAAGCAAAACGATGACCTTTTTCCCATAATATTTGCTGAGGAAAAGGCACAAATTTTGTAATGCCATAACCGCATCGGCATCATTCATCTCCGGTGTAACTGCCTGGAACCGCTTTTTTTCACGCTCATTTAATGTGTCACCATTTAACAGATACATATTTTCATCATATAATGAAGCAATCAACGAACAGATCTGTCTTCTTGCGTTCTCATAAGTATTTGTTTTGACTGCTGCAAAGCTTAAGAAGAGAACAGGATAGGTTCCCTGTAATTTCCGTAAAGCAGCATTCTTTTCGATGCTCAATCCTTCGAATAAATCCAAACGTTTCACATATTTCACTGAAAAGAAACATTCCACCATACTCATATTTAAAGTCTTGCCGAAACGACGAGGTCGTGTAATCAAAGTTACATCATCCTGCGAATTCCACCATTCTTTAATAAAGTCAGTTTTATCAATATAAAAACAATTGTGTTCACGGAGCGAGGCAAAATCCTGCTTTCCTATACCGATTGTTTTCATGAAGATCCCCCTTTAGGAAAATTGAAATCCTATCTACATGTTACACTTATTGTTATAGTATAACAAACTTTTATCATAGATGAAACAAAATGTTTTTTGCAAGCTGACATTCTGTCACTACGCACAATATCCAATAGAGATGTGATTTTGTGTATAGAGCATCAATGCCGTTGCCCTCTTCGCAAATGCATTTGCTTCTGCCTCTGTCATTTTAGTATCATATAAAACTTCATCCGGTATCTTTACAGCAACACTACACATATCAACACCCCTTTCATTCATAAGTCTATCCGTATTATAATATGCGTTATCTCCAAAAACAACCGTATTATTCTGCAGACATCCACATTGAAAATCAGGTACGTGGATAAAGAAATAGCCTTTTACATATACTCTATAGCAAAACATTTTTGTGTTGATATTGTCTTGTGTACAGAACAAAAATGTATTACAATTGTTTTAAAAGGAGAGTAATGCATTATGAATAGAGATATTTTAAAACAGATTATGATTGATCAAAAAGAGATTTACTTGAATAACTCTTTGCTCCACAGACTATATCCCTTAGAAGAAGGCGTCAACTACTGCTTTGTTGGTATTCGACGTACCGGCAAATCATACATGATGTATCAACAGATCAAGCAGCTGGAAATTGATGGTGTTCCATTGTCACAAATTGTATATGTCAACTTCGAAGATGAACGTCTTCTTGAAATGACTTCCGATGACCTGAATATGATATTAGAAATCGGGTTAGAAATATCCGGTGTTGATCATAAACCATATCTGTTTTTTGACGAAATCCAGAATATCGATGGTTGGGAAAAATTTGTTCGCAGAGTCGCAGATATGAAATATCGCGTTAATATCACCGGAAGTAACAGCAAAATGCTCAGTCGAGAGATTGCCTCGACTTTAGGAGGCAGATTTGTCATTATGAATATATATCCGTATTCTTTTCCGGAATATTTACTTGCATATGGCAAAGATAAGGATTATCTGGGAACAATCAGCACTAAGGATAAAGCGGATGTCATTGCTCTGTATAACGAGTATGTCACATATGGCGCATTTCCGGAACTGGTAGAAATTCGAAATAAAAGGGCTTTTTTAAGTAGTATTTATCAGACTGTATATTTAGGAGATATTATTACAAGAAATAAGATAACAAACGATTTTGCTATCAAACTAATTTTAAAAAAAATAGCGGAATCCGTTACCAAGCCACTGTCCTACAACCGATTAACCAATATTTTAAAAAGCAGCGGAACTTCATTGGGAAAGCAAACGGTAATAAACTATGTTGGTTATATGACAGATTCTTATCTGCTATTCGTTCTGCATAATTATGCCGCAAAATTAGTAGAGAAAGAGACTTCGCCGAAGTACTATTTCATGGATACCGGATTGCTTGGACTTATGCTGTTAGATTGCAAATCCGCGCAATTAGAAAATCTTGTTGCGATTGAGTTAATTCGTCGCTACGGTGTTGAAAATGTTTATTTCTTTGAAAACAAAGTAGAAATAGACTTCTATGTTCCATCTGAAAATCTTGCTATCCAGGTAAGTATGCAAGTCCTTGATGATATAGACACCAAAGAACGCGAAACCAGAGCATTTGCGAAACTGAATGCTTACATTCCTGATACTAAATGCATTCTGATCACCAATAGCGAAGAAGCAACCCTTGATTATGATGGGCTTCAGATTGAGGTTGTCCCGATATGGAAATGGTTGTTAGATCGTTAAGCCGGTGATCATTATGACGTAAGCGCAAAATGATTCGACGGATTGCATCTCCCTATACATTGACGGTGTGAATTTTTTCTGTAAATTCACACCGTCTAGAGGGCTTGCGAGTGGAACCATAAAGTATAAACGCTATGCGATATCCTGGTTCTTACTACATTACAAGACATTCTTTTTTATAAAAGGCAATACCATATCGAATCACTTTCTTAAAACCATCCTGTTCAATTTTAGTTGCATATTTTTTCTCTTCGATCTGTTGTAAAGCTTTATAGCATTCGTCTGCCAAACAATCCTTATTTTTTGCAATCTTCAATTCGATAACAATGGCTCTCCGAAGCTTTCGATCCTTAATTACCAGATCTGATCGTCCCAATCCGTTCTCATAGTTAGACTCAACAATATACCCGGCGTTGGCAAATAATCCGGCAACAAATGCATGATAAAAGCTTTCCGCGTAGTCATGATAACTGATCGTATTAAAAAGCAGATCGGATAGAATTTCTGTAAGTTTGTCCGCATCTTCATTCCATAAAGCTTCAAATAGCGAACTCCTGTTGCTTCGCGCAAGTGAATCCGAAAACCATTCTGTTACGCTTTTTTGAAAAATAGACATCACTTCATGATTTGGAATCTTAAGAAGCGTTTCCGATAAATTATGCGTACTGCCCACCTTCGTAAGATATCCTGTAAGATATAATAAACTCCAAAGATTCTGTTCCGAAGATGTGAGTACATTATAAGTAAGATTTTCTTCGATTGCTTCGCTAATTGTTCCACCATTTAGTAATGTTTCGAATTTTTCGGTCACATCAAAATCAGTCCGTTCCAAAAAAGTGCGAATAACAGAATTGTCGCTTGTATGTTCCCAAAAATTCTCAGGCTCCTGAGTACCGGTTGCCATCACCTTTTGAATATAATTAAGCACATCCCATGGACAATAAATATCTAAATTTCCGAAATGATAGCCATCGTACCACTTTTGAATAACAGCAGCGCATGCTTCGCAATGTGTATCTGTAAGAAGCTTTGTAACTTCCGGTTGCGTAAAACCGAAAAATTCATTGTATCGATTGTCGGAAATTGTATCGGTAATAAAATTATTGGTACCGGTAAAAATACTCTCCTTTGTAATGCGAAGGCATCCGGTAATGACTGCAAATTTTAAAAATTCGTTATCTTTTAATGCAGTACCAAGCAAGGGACTTATAATCTCAAGCATTTGATCATAATAGCCTTTGGAATCCGCTTTTGCAACCGGAACATCATATTCGTCAAGAAGTAGAATAACCGGCTTATGATAATATTGAGCCATAATTCGGGTTAAAAAAGATAGTGATTTCTTAATTTCTGCAGTTGTAGCCCGGTTGTCTTTCAATCGTTCATAAATAGATCTGTCACTGGCATCCATCCGATCCCAATCAAGCAAATAGGAATGTTGTTTAAACAGATCTGCCAATTCAGCCGTTAACATATCATAAGCAGATTCAAATTTGAGGCCATCAATATTTTTCAATGTCAGAAAAATGACAGGACATTGATTCATCCATTCCGCACATAAGGATTTATTCCCTGCTATATATAATCCATCAAAAAGTGCCCGACTATCTTTACGAATATCAAAAAAATCTGCCAACATGCACATTGCCAATGTCTTGCCAAATCGTCTTGGACGGGTAATTAAAGTTCCCTTGGACAAATTATTTTGAAGCAGATTCTCAATGAGACCGGTTTTATCAATATAATAGTAATGATTCTTTCGAATTTCTGTGAAATTGCTCATTCCGATTGGAAGAGTTATTTTGTTCTCCATTTCGAAATCCTCCTTCGCAGCCTCTGCGATCTATGGTATTACAATACACATATAGTATAACAAACTTTTTCTTTATATGAAACAAAAGAATTTGAGTGCTCATTTTCACCCGATCCACAGCGGCGACCTCTTCATCGAAAACCAATGCCGCTCTTTGGAGCGGCTAATCTAGTATTAGTACCGACTATGGAGCGTTTACAAACAGGAAATCTATTCCCGCCTGATTCTGTACACTTTCGGCATTTTTATCGCAAACGAAGCGGCAGAAGAAAACCGGAAAAAGAAACGGGATGGCAGCAACAAGTATCTCTATGAACTTGACTTTTCTTCAGCATTAAAAACAGCCAGAAAGTTCTTCATGCGCAGGGATTCCGACAGGCACATCGATATTATCCGGCTGATGATGAAATATGTCCACGCAGTGAAAGACAGGTTCCAAGCGAAATAAATTCTTTGACATATTAGTTATATAGTGTTAGTATAATTATAGAAAGGGTGCTACCGATAGACGGTTAGCCCAAGTAAATTAGTTTGACAAAAATGCCGCTTAGTTTACCAGACGTGGGCGGCTATTTTTGTGTCTTGTTATTATCCTTACCAAAGGAATATCCGATTCCAAAGCAGGTTAAGCCGAAGCTTACTACTGCAATAAAGTCAACAATACTCATATGGCTTAGCCCTCCTTTCCTTGGATTCCCTTACGGGTTTCTATGTAATCAGAGGGTCACAGTCCCTCTGCCGAAGGACTAACCGCCTACCGTTATGGTAGCGCCCAAATACAATTATATCAGTTGTATTCTTTTTTTACAATTAGTAATCGTCTCTAATTTCTGCTTATCTCAAAAGATAAATTTTCTATTCCCCCAGCGTCAACATCGTATCAATACAAGCCTTCGCCTTCACTCTCACATTCTCATCCAGCTTGATCTCTTCTCCGCCCTGACCGCAGACGCAATTATAGACATCCATCAAGGTTGTCAGTTTCATATTGTGGCATACGCAGTCCTTTGACAGCGGATAAAATTTCTTGTCCGGGCACTCGTACTGAAGATGCTGAACAATGCTGTTCTCTGTTCCGATAATAAATTCTTTGGCATCGCTTTCCTTGGCATATTTCATAATTCCAGTTGTACTTCCGATATAATCTGCCATTGCAGAAACCTCTGGCAGACACTCCGGATGAACCAGTAACTTCGCTTCCTGGTGAGCGCCTCTGGCTTTTTTCACATCTCTTACAGACATTCTAAGATGGGTTGGACATCCCCCGTGAACGAACTTGAACGTTTTTTGCGGAACCTGCTTCTCCACCCATGCGCCAAGGTTGCAGTCCGGGATAAACAGAATCTTGTCATTGTCGATATTGTTCACAATCTTCAACGCAGAAGAAGAAGTTACACACACATCACAAATCGTTTTCAGTTCGGAAGTGGTATTAATATAAGCCACAACTGTATAGTCCGGATTGGACTCCTTCAGTGCGGAAAGCATCTCCACATCCAGTTGCTCTGCCATTGGACATCCTGCGCCGCTGTTGGAAAGGTAAACCTTTTTCTCCGGGGAAAGGATCTTCACAGTTTCTGCCATAAATCTTACACCACACATCAGCACGTTCTTCTGCGGAGCCTTAGCCGCCTGCTGGCTCAGTCCATAAGAGTCACCTGTGTAATCTGCTACCTCCAGAATCTCATGGCTCTGGTATGCATGCGCCAGAATGCAGATATCTTTTTCCTTCTTTAAACGCAGAATTTCATCCTGCAGCTGTCTTGTTGTCATCATAATCGTTTTTCACTCCTGTGTTTTCATTTATTCCGGAACTTTAATTTTCCATGTATGCCCGAATGTGTTCTTAAATATCTTCTTACCCTCATTGGCTGCTAATAGCTCCACTCTTTTCGGACATTTTCTTAGGATTATATTACCTGCCGTCCTCACTGTCAACAAAAAAGTTTACAGCTATCTTGTCAATTGTAAAGTTTAGTGATATACTACAGGGCATGTCGTTCGGAAAATTTGAATCCGCGCGCACAATTGCAATCATTCACAGAGAAATTTTATAAGCCTGCGCTTCAGATTATTTTTGCAAAATTTCTCTGTACACCAAATTTATCCACGAAAAAAGGACCATCAATTATGAAAACAGATATCCTCATCGCAGGAAGCGGCTGCTCCGGTCTTTACTGTGCCCTCCAGCTTCCCCGCGACAAAAAAATCATCGTCATCACCAAGTCCGACCTTACCAGTAACGATTCCTTTCTCGCTCAGGGCGGCATGTGCATGCTGAAAGAACAGTCCGACTATGACAGCTTTTTTGAAGACACCATGAAAGCCGGACACTACGAAAATGACAAAAAATCCGTAGAGATCATGATTAAAACCTCCCCGGAGGTTGTCAGGGATCTTGTTTCTTACGGTGCCCAGTTCGAGCGAAATGAAGACGGCAGCCTTGCCTACACCAAAGAAGGCGCCCATTCCACCAACCGTATTATTTTCCACGAGGATGTAACCGGAAAAGAGATCACCAGCACCCTGCTCCGCGAAGTCCAGAAGCTTTCCAATGTAGAACTTCTGGAATACACAACCCTGGTTGATATTCTGGAAAAAGACAACCACTGCTACGGCGCTGTGATCCGCCGTCCAGATGGTTCCCTTGACACCGTTACTGCAACCTATACCGTTCTGGCCAGCGGAGGTGTAGGTGGACTTTACAGACATTCCACCAACTTCCGCCACCTTACCGGCGACGCACTTGCTATTGCAGGTAAGCATAATATTGAACTGCAGAACCCGGATTACGTGCAGATCCACCCTACCACCTTCTACACCAAACATCCTGAAGACCGCAGCTTTCTGATTTCCGAATCTGTCCGTGGCGAAGGTGCCAGACTTTACGACAAAAACATGAACCGTTTCGTAAACGAGCTGCTGCCCCGTGATCTTCTTTCCCAGAAAATTCACGAACAGATGGCAAAAGACGGCACCGACTTTGTCTGGGAAGACCTGCGCACCATCCCGGCAGAAACTCTTCGCCACCATTTTCCAAACATTGTTGAACACTGCAGGGAAATGGGCTATGATGTTTTCAAGGAATGTATCCCGGTTGTTCCGGCACAGCATTATTTCATGGGCGGCGTAAAAGTGGATTATCAGAGCCGTTCTTCTATGGAAAATCTCTATGTAGTAGGAGAAGCTGCCTGCAACGGTGTCCATGGCAAAAATCGCCTGGCAAGCAACTCCCTGCTGGAAAGCCTTGTTTTCGCAAGACGTGCGGCGCAGGATATGGCAGAGCATGATCTTAAGAATGCTTCACCCCAGAATGCTAGCGAAATTGCTGATTACCTTGCTTCCCACGTAGACTTCACCCCATACCAGGACATCCAGACTCTGGCCGAAACTTATCACCATCTTGCCACACAGGCCATCACCCTTGGCCAAAATCCAGAAGGCAGAAAGGAATTTTTATATGTATGATCAGGTAACTCTCGGATTAAATGTTGATCCGTTCATTTTAAGCGCATTAAAAGAAGATATCACAAGCGAAGACGTATCTACCAACAGCGTTATGCCCAATCCCACTCCAGGCGTTGTAGATCTTATCTGCAAAGAAGATGGAATCATCTGCGGACTCCAGGTTTTTGAGCGTGTTTTCACACTTCTGGATTCATCCACCAGAACTGAATTCTATGTAAAAGACGGAGACCACGTAGAAAATAAACAGCTTGTAGGAAAAATTTACGGAGATATCCGTGTGCTCCTTTGCGGAGAAAGAACCGCTCTTAACTATCTCCAGAGAATGAGCGGAATCGCCACCTACACAAGCCAGGTTGCAGCTCTTCTTGAGGGAACCGGGATCAAGCTTCTTGACACCAGAAAAACCACCCCGAACAACCGTATTTTCGAGAAATATTCCGTTCGCGTAGGCGGCGGCAATAACCACCGCTATAATCTTTCCGACGGCGTTCTTCTCAAGGACAATCACATTGGTGCTGCAGGAGGCGTAAAACAGGCCATCTCCATGGCAAAAGCCTACGCTCCTTTTGTCCGCAAAATTGAAATAGAGGTCGAAAACCTGGATATGGTAAAAGAGGCAGTAGAAGCTGGTGCGGACATTATCATGCTGGATAATATGACCACTGAACAGCTGAAAGAATCCATCGACTACATTGCCGGACGTGCCGAAATTGAAGTTTCCGGAAATGTAACAAAAGAAAATATTGCCAGACTCACTGGTTTGGGTGTAAATTATGTATCAAGCGGAGCACTTACACATTCAGCACCGATTATGGATATATCATTAAAAAATCTTCACCCAATTGAATAGATGAAAATGGAGAGATAGTATGAACGGAGAACAAAGACGTGAAAAAATAATAGATATTCTTAATAGTAGTAGTAAGCCTGTTTCGGGAGTTGCACTTGCCAGTATGCTTAATGTGAGCAGACAGGTAATTGTTCAGGATATAGCACTTATAAGAGCTTCTGATAATGAAATATCATCAACTAACAGGGGATATGTTATCCGTAAGAAGAATGAACATACAAGAATATTTAAGGTCGTTCATACAGAAGCAGATGTAGAAGCAGAGCTTAACAGTATTGTTGATATGGGTGGCTGGGTTAAAGATGTGTTCGTATATCACAAAGTATACGGAGTTATTAAGGCAGATCTTAATCTGCACTCAAGGCGTGATATTAAAGATTATATGGCAGAGATTGGAAATGGAAAGTCTAATCTGTTAATGAATGTCACATCAGGGTATCATTATCATACAGTGATAGCACCTGATGAGGACACGTTGGACATTATTCAGGAGAAGCTTGACAAGCTTGGTTTTCTTGCAAGATTACAGGAGTATGAACCTGTTGATTTCTGGAGCAGTAAAGCGTAAAATGTGAATTAGATACTTATTGATGAGCATTATAAATAACGCAGATCGTAAAATGATTAAGGTTATGCGTTAATGGAGGATATATGGTTAAACTTATTGCACTGGATTTGGACAGAACGACACTTACATCGGACGGACACTTATCTGAGGCTAACAAAAGAGCTTTAAGCGGGGCAATTAAAAGAGGTGTCCATGTATGTATTGCCAGCGGCAGGGCATTTGATACTCTTCCAGAGGAAGTGCTTAATGTGAAGGGAATAGAGTATGCAATAACAAGCAATGGTGCAAGTGTATACAGGATTGCAGATAGAAAATGTATTAAGTCATATATACTAAAACCACAGTCTGTTGATAATGTTCTGTCGGTATGTAAGCAGTACCCTGTTACTTATGAGGCATTTATAAGAGGGTGTGCATATGCGGCAAAGGAGTATATTGACAATCCTGTAAAGTACGGTGCAACAGAAAATGCGATACAATATGTGCGTTCCACAAGAATATTAAAAGAGGATATTATACAATTCATTAATGAGCATAGAAGTGAACTTGATTGTATGGATGTTGTCCTTGATGATGACATTTTAAAGCGTAAGATTATTGATGAACTTTATGAGTCTGACAAGGATATATATATTACAAGCTCAGTAAAACAGCTTATAGAAATATCATATAAAGATGCTGGAAAGA